>LQAJ01000100.1_pt1 | contig 56777 bp, 55 predicted proteins | sample 1535811 | NCBI WGS metagenome assembly LQAJ01 (sample SAMN04331587, study PRJNA305678) | bioreactor metagenome | isolation source: bioreactor_6 inoculated with Wadden Sea sediment 2nd replicate of a... | place: Germany: Wadden Sea, Janssand Flat
AACTGCGGGGGTGCCGGGATACGGATCATCAGGGTCATCGGGGACATTCGTGAAATCAGCCCAATCTCCTTTTGCGATCGTATGCAAACAGGAGGTGATCATACTCATTTGCCGTGTTGTGTCTTCGCTGTGAATGTGCCAGGCCATCCATGACAGAACTCCAAGGGAATCAACCCTTGCGAAGGTGGGCTGCCAGAGGCTGTCAGAGCTGAGATCGAGCTCGGGTCTCCAGGCGCTGTCCATTTCCATTGTGAACAGGTTTGGAATGTAGTTGTCGTAATGAACTATTCCTGTATCATTCATCATGTGAGTCCACTGCCACGCAGGAGCTTCGTCATAGCCGTAGTAGAACCATACGCTGTGTGAGTTCCGGTTGAAGTTCTCTTCCAGGTCTTCAGCCATGCTCTCCAGCAATGAATCCATCTGAAGGGCTGAATACCATTCGATAAGTGTGTCCGAGGTACAGGTGTCACCATTGAATACACGACCATCCCAGCCAGGCCTTACATAGGCGGAGTCAGAACTCATGGAGAACATTCTCGACCACGTCGCGATTACATGGTTCAACTCACCGGGGTTAATAACTGTGAGCATTCCAGCGGTATCAGCGGGAAGCACAACATTGGCCAGAATGGAATCAGCAGGATAGAACTGTCTGCTGATACCATCGAAATGACGCCAGGAAAGAAAGCACAAGAACTCGGTATCGATGTCATCGTATGCAGCTTTGAGACCGATGATGGGGATTGTGTTCGCAGGAGGTGAATCAGAGAATGCATTCAGGGGAATAATGATCAGCGGCAGAAGAAGAAGAAAGAGAATAATGACTGAAGGTAATCTGGAAACCATATCGACCTTCTTCCAAGGGGCAGGAATATAATAGCTACTTAACTTCTGCAGCATAAATAAAGTGGGGGGGGGCAAGTCAAGACATGGTGAAGATATCAATGCCCTCTTTGCCTGAGTCCCGAAGATGTCTCTCTGTAACTGCCCTTCGGTCCCAGTGGTCTCTCATCTTGCCTTTTCTTCTTCAGGTAACTTCAGCAGACAAATCCATTAGGTCGCCTAATCCGATGTGATGCAGTGTATCTCCACCGGCTGTTTTCTGGTCCGAGGGACTTTCGGACCGGCAAAGCAGTTGAAAACCATTCCGAAAAATGGCAACCTGAAGGGAAGGTCAGTTGGAAACCGGTTGGGGTCAGCGGGTCAGGTGGACTCGGCTATCTCCATCACTGCTCCTCGAGGACGGATATTCTGTCGCTAATGTAGCTGTGTTCCTTCTGGAGCTCGATGAGCCGGGGGGAATCCGCAACCACCTCGGGCTGGGAGAACAGCCCCTCTATCTCCTCCCGCCTGGCCATGAGGGGATTCATTTCCCTCTCCACCCTGCGGAGCTTTTTCTCAGTCTGCTGTTTGAGTTTATAGGCGGCATTACGCTCGGCGGCTTCCTTTCTCTTCCTCTCCTTCTCCGCTTCCCGGGAGGACTCCTGGGCTTTCCCCCTGCTCTGCTGGGAGTTGAGCTGGCTGTCAGCGAAGGCGCGCAGCTTTTCGACATAGTCGCCGAAGCTCCCCCTGAAGGCCTTAACCCTTTTGTCCTTCACCACGAAAAGCCGTTCTGAAAGAGCTGCGAGGAGTTTCTCGTCGTGGCTTATGAGAACAAGGGTTCCCGTATAACCGGAAAGGGCCTCCTGAAGAACATCACGGCTGAAGATATCGAGGTGGTTGGTGGGCTCGTCGAGTATCAGGAAGTTGGTGGGCTTGATGAGGATCCCAGCAAGGGCCAGCCTGCTCGTCTCTCCCCCTGAGAGAACGGAGACAGGTTTCATCACGTCGTCGCCAGTGAAAAGATATCTGCCCAGGTAGCTTCTTATCTCCTTTTCGCTTCTGGCGGGAGCGATGTCGTGCACATGGCGCAGAACGGTCTTCTCGCCGCAGAGCTGCAGGTCTACCTCCTGGGAGTAGTAGCCCAGCCTTACACCGGTACCCTGGGTGACACTCCCGGAGGTGGGCTCCTCTATCCCGGCGAAAAGCCGGGATAGGGTGGATTTCCCGCCGCCGTTCCTGCCCACTATCCCTATTCTGTCTCCACGGTGTATCTCAAGGGAAACATCCTCGAAAACAACATCGTCATAGCATTTTGAAACTTCCTCAAGGGCGAGGACCCTGGTCCCGCTTCTGGGAACCTCCGGGGGGTTGATCATCATCCTTCTGGGGCTTCTGTATGTTTCCACCGCCTCCAGTTTCTCAAGCATCTTTTCCCGGCTTCTCACCTGGAACCGCTTGCTCTCGGTGGCCTTGAACTTCCTTATGAACCTCTCGTGGCGTTCCCTCTCGTCGCTTATCTTCCGGGCTTCCTTTTCCAGCAGTTCGTTGTGAACCAGCTTTTCCTTCACATAGAAGGAGTAGTTCCCTCCCCAGGAGTTCAGGCTACCGAACTCCATTTCCACAACACGGTTGATCACCCTGTCGAGGAAGGCCGGGTCATGGGAAATTATCCAGGCGGCACCCCGGAACCGCAGGAGGAACTCCTCCAGCCAGAGCCTGGCGTCGAGGTCGAGGTGGTTGGTGGGCTCGTCGAGGAGGATCAGGTCCGGGTTTCCCAGAAGGATGGTCCCCAGCATTGCCCGCATTTTCCAGCCCCTGAGAAATCAGCCAGGGGTTTATCGAGGTCTTTCTCACTGAAGCCCAGGCCACTGAGAACGGCCCTGGCAGAGGACTCCAGGCTGTATCCCCCGGCGGCGTGGATGCGGTCCTGTACCCTGGCCAGTTCCCGGGCGATACCGTTGTCCAGTTCTCCCTGCTCCTCGAGGTGGGCGTGTATCTCCGCCTCCCTTTCCAGGGCCTCAGCCGCTTCGCCGGAACCGGAGCAGACAGCCTCGAGAAGGGTCCCCTCAGGGAACTCGTCGATCTGCTGGGGAAGGTAGCCGATCCTCAGGCCTCCGGCCCTGCGTATGTTTCCCGAGGAGGTTCCAGCTCGCCGCACATGATGCGAAGGAGGCTGGTCTTTCCCGCGCCGTTCACCCCCACAAGGGCCACCCTGTCCCCGGCATTAATATTGAAACTGATACCGCTGAATATCTCGTCGGAGCCGAATTCAAGCCCCAGGCCGTTGGCTGAAAGAAGCATTAGTCGTACACCTCGCCGGTTATCTCCAGTGGCATGAAGTTGAGATAGTCCGCAGAGGCTATTAGGAACTTCACCCCTCTGTAACTCATGTTGACCTCCGGTGGCCACTGGCCGTGGAGATGGCCGTATACGCAGAGGGAGACCCCGTATTCCGCAAGGTACTCCGCGAACTGGCTGGGTCGTCCATCCACCACCGGAGGGTAGTGCATCATGTATATGGTCTTCTCCCCGTTCTTCCTTATGCGGGAGGCCATTTCCAGGGCTATCTGCATTCTGCCCAGCTCCCTTTCGTATATCCGGTCATCCTCCGAGGGCTTGAACCCCTCCCACAGAGGAGTGCTCCAACCCCTGGACCCGGCGAGAACGAATCCGTCGCACTGAACAGCAGTTCTCTGAAGAACGGTTATGGAGCCGCCGGTGTGCTCGCTGGTTTTCTTCCGGGAAGTCCACCAGTAGTCGTGGTTGCCCCGGATGATGTATTTCTTCCCGGGAAGGGAATCCAGAAAGTCAAGATCCGGTTTCGCCTCCTCATAACTCATTCCCCAGGATATGTCGCCGGGGACCAGAACGGTGTCTTCTGCGGCAACTGTTTCCCGCCAGTTATTTTCGATCTTTGCCGGGTGGTTTTCCCACCTGTCGCCGAAAATATCCATGGGCTTGTTCACCGCAAAGCCAGATGAGGGTCGGAGAGAACGAATACCCTCATGAAATACGCTCCAGCCACTTCGCAGCGGCGGCGGCAACCCCGCCCTGGTCGTTGGAGGGGACGGAAGGATACTTCCTAAGAAGGGCCTCCGGGGCGTTCTCAACAACAAAGGGGAAACTGGCCCAGTTCAGCATGTGTGTATCATTCCAGTCATTCCCCACCGCGGCGGTCCTTTCCTCATGGATACCCAGTTCGTTCCTGATGAACTCACAGCCGGAGCCCTTGTGCACACCCCGGGGAAAAACCTCTATCCACACGGTTCGGTGATCTATGGGGCTTGTAGCCCTTATCACCGAATAGTTCTCACCCAGCTGCTCCCTAAGCTTTTCTATCACCGATTCCGCCCCCCCGGGGCCTGTAAAACCTATCACCTCGGAGGCTGTTATCTCCGGGGAGTCGATCTGTTCAGTGTGCCCACGGTAGAGTTCCAGTCTTCCGTTGAACTCCCTGCCGTGATCCCCGGGGATCCAGTGAATGCGGTGGGCGTCGGGAAAGGGTCCCTGTATGAAAACATCATCGATCCCCATGTTCTGAAAGGCTATGTGGATCTCCCTGGTCTGCATGGCGGAGAGGGTGTGGGAAAGGCACACTGTTCCCCGGCTGTTCAGTATCCCCGCTCCGGAGGAGAGAACATACCAGTCCACGGGAAGTCTGCGGTTCCCCAGGCACCTCCAGAGGGAAAAGGGGCTTCTACCCGAGGCCAGAACCACCGCGCATCCGGAATCCCGGAGCATCTGCAGGCCGCTGAGGTCCCCGGGGCTGAATGAGCCGTCGGTCTTCAGCAGTGTGCCGTCGAAGTCGGTTACGAACATGTAAGCTGCTTTCATGTGGTCTAATATATTCCCCTTCCATGGAGACCGGAGGAGATATGACTAAATTGGCAGTTTTTGACCTGGATGGAACCCTTCACCACACCGAGCTTGCCCTTGCCCCGGCAATAGCCAGGGCCACGGCGGATATCACAGGGGGAGGAGAACCCCCCTATGAGCTCATAAATTCCCTTTACGGAGAACCACTTGAACTCTTCTGTAAAACCCTGACCGGCAGGGATGATGCCGATACCACCGGCGCCTTTATGACACGGCTGCGTCACCACCAGTCCATCACCATACCGGAATCGGGAGCCCTCTACCCCGGCACAGTGGAAATGCTGGAGGAACTGAGTAAGGAGGGCTTTGACCTTGCGGTGCTCTCCAACGCCCACACCGATTACATAGAAGAGGTTACCGGAGAACTTGGGATAAAGGAGCGTTTCACACGGCTCTGCGGCAGGGGGGATGACCCATCGAAGGCGACGCGCCTTGAGGAGCTGGCCAGTGGATATGATTTCGCGGTGATGGTGGGAGACAGGTATCATGACATACAGGCAGCCAGGGAGAACAACGTCCCCGCAATAGCATGCGCATACGGTTACGGTGAAACCGGGGAGTTCGAAGGGGCGGATGCCGTGGTTCACAGCCCCGGTGAGATAGCCGAAGCAGTAAGGAATATCCTCAGGTTACATAACGGAAAACCGCGGCCACCTTGCCAACGACCCTGATATCCTCGAGCTGTGAGCCGAAGTATTCCATTGCCTTGAAGGATTCGTTGGCTGGAACCAGTTTGACGGTGTCGCCGTATCGGTAGAACCTTTTTACCGTGGCCTCGTCTTCCACCATTATAACAGCCAGAGCGCCCTGCTCAACGAAGCGCACCGGGTTTACCAGCACCAGGTCGCCGTTATGTATGCCGTCGTTGATCATGCTGTCGCCACGGACCCTGAGCCAGAAAACCCCCTGGATACCCTGGTATCGGTCGGGCACCGGCAGATGCCCCTCTTCATTCTCTTCGGCAAGTATGGGAAAACCTGCTGCCACTCTGCCTATGATGGGCGCAGTGAACTGGTGCCGGATGCCTCTTTCTCCCTTGCCGGAAGGCGGGAGGGAGAGTGCCCTGGCGGAACCGTTCTCCCGGAAAAGGTAGCCCTTTTCAACCAGACGGTCGATGTGGTCTTTTACGCCCTTGGTGCTTTTAAGGCCAAAGGCCTTCTGGGTTTCCCTGATGGAAGGGGGATAACCGCGGTCGGCAATGAAGGACTCGATGAAATCAAGGAACTGTTTCTGCCTGGCAGTAAGGTCATTGTGCATAAAGGAACTCCCCTCTGAAAACATATGTTTACTATAAGGGGAGAGAAAACCGCCGTCAAGCAGACGGCGGCCATGTAAACTCAGCTGTCCAGCAGGTCCGTGAAGTAGATGATGTAAACGGCGATCCTCTGTTTCATGTCCTCATGGAAGCCGTCGGTGTAGAAGAGAACGCTGAAGGTGGTGGTCTCCACCGTGCCGTCGTCGCGGATGGCGAGCACATCTCGATAACGGTGGTTCTTCAGCCTGCCGTCCCTTGTTATCTCGAACAGGGGTTCTTCGTCCGGGGAGAGGAACTCTCCCTCCCGAATGTAGCCCAGAACATTGAAACTGTCGTCTTCTATACGGAGCATGCCCATGTCTTCATCCATGACTATCCTGCCAAGGGGCATGAAGGAGGCATCCTCTATCCGGCCGTCTTCCCGAACGAAGGCAACGGTTTCATAGTTGCTGTTCTCGAGCCTCAAGTGATCGGAAAAGGCTGCGGTGGAAAGAACCATCAACAGGACAAACACGATATTTTTCAAACGGGTATCCCCTTTCTTTCTATATTCACAAGGGTATACATTCTTCAGCAAGGGAGGGGGTGTCAAGGGCTATGTCAGTATTATTACTGTTGTTAGCAATAACCACCCTTTTGGACCCTCCTCCTCTGAACATCAACACCGCTTCCGAGGAACAACTGCTTTCCCTGACGGGAATTGGGCCTGCGAGAGCCGCCGCCATCGTTCAGTACAGAGAATCGGTTTCCCCCTTCCTGCACCCTGAGGAACTCCTTTTCGTCCCGGGGATCGGTCCCTCCACCCTCGAGGCCATTCTTCCCTATATAGTTGCAGGGCATATTTCTGTTCCCGAAGATGTTCCATCCCTGCTCTCCCTTTCTCCCCCGGCGGACACCCTCCTTACCGTGGTATTCCTGGATGTGGGCAACGGCGACGCAATCGTTCTGAGCACCGCCGGGGAAACCTGGCTGATGGATGCCGGCCCCCCGGGTCAGGGCAACCTCAGGGCTCCCGTGGTGCAGCGGCTCATGGAGTGCGGCTTTGATTCACTGGAGGTAATTGCCTTCACCCACCCCCATGCCGACCACATTGGCGGCTGCAGGGATGCCATGGAGGTATTCCACTGCGGAAAACTCATTGACCCGGGCATTGATCACCCTTCTCCGGTGTATGAGGAACTCCTTGAGTATACCCTGGAATCGGGCTGCGACTATGAGGTTCCCAGCACTGGAACGAGCTGGGAGCTTTCTCCCGGGGTAACCGTGGAGGTGGTCTGGCTGGAACGTGGTGCCGGCTCACCCAATGAAGCCTCGGCTGTTTATTCGGTTACCTGCGGATCCTTTTCCCTGCTGCTCACCGGTGATATCGAGAATGAGACCCTGATGGGGATGACACCTGCCCAGCAGCCTGTCACCGTGGTAAAGGTGCCACACCATGGCAGCGGATCCTCCCTGTTCCCTCCCTGGTTCCGCAGGGTCATGCCCCGGGTGGCGGTGTTCACCTGCGGCAGGAACAACCCCTTCGGCCACCCCCATCCCGATGTGGTGAGCGCCTGGGAGAACACCGGAGCTGAAATCTTGCGGACCGACCTCAATGGGAATATCTTCCTGTACACCGACGGGGAATCCATGACCTTTACTCTTACCCGCTGAATCAGTGAGAGAGAAATGAAAAAAAGCTCCAGGTTCACTCCATATCTCTATATCCTGCCTGCGCTTATCATCGTTATCGTCTTCAGGACGGTACCCATACTCGCCAGCTTCACCGCCTCCCTGTCTGACTACGACATCGGCGGGTTCCACGGTTTCATAGGGTTTTCCAACTACGCCCGAATGTTCTCCGACGCCAGGTTCTGGCAAAGCGTTACCAACACGGTTTTCTTCGTTCTGGGGGTGGTTCCCGCCGGTCTGCTCATTCCCCTTTTCCTGGCCATGCTTCTTCGGGGGGAGCTGAGGGGTAAAACCGTCTACCGGACCATCTATTTCCTGCCTGTGGTAACCTCGGCGGTTGCGGTGTCGGTGGTATGGACCTGGCTGTTCAAACCCGAGGCTGGGCCGATCAACGGCGTGATAACAGCCCTGGGCGGCGATCCCCTGCTGTGGCTCAGGGAACCCCGGGGCGTTTTCGAGATGATGCTTGGTCCACTGGGAATAAAACCGGAGGGCATCCTCGCCGGTCCCAGCCTGGCCCTGGTTTCACTGATGATCGTCAGCGTCTGGAAAAGCATTGGTTATAACACCGTTCTGTTCCTTGCCGGGCTGGAGAACATCCCCATTACCTACTACGAGGCGGCAAGGCTCGACGGTGCCGGGAAGTGGGGCACCTTCCGTAATGTCACTTGGCCTCTGCTGTCACCAACCACATTCTATGTGCTGATCATGAGCACCATCGCCTCTTTCCAGACCTTCGCCCTGGTCTATGTGATGACCCCGCCCCCGGGCGGCGGCCCACTGGGCACCACCAACGTGATAGTTTTCTATCTTTTCCAGAAGGCCTTCGACCGGTTTGATATAGGCTATGCCAGCGCCATAAGCGTGTTCCTCTTCTTCGTTCTTCTTATTCTCACCATCATCCAGCGGCGGGTTGGGGAAAAGAGGGTTCACTACTCATGAGGCCGTCGTCCTTACTGAAGCACTTCTTCCTTGTCGCCGGCGGCGTGATAATGCTCATGCCCTTCCTGTGGATGATATCCACCAGTCTCGAGCAGGGCGGCCTTGCGAACTATGTGGAAGCCTGGAACAGGGTGCCCTTCGGAACCTACTTTCTGAACACCCTTCTGGTCACAGGTCTTACGGTCATCGGTGTTCTCATCACCAGTTCCCTTGCCGCCTACGCCTTCGCCACGATGGAGTATCCAGGCCGGGACATGATGTTTCTGCTTTTTCTCTCCACGATGATGGTGCCCCAGCCGGTGTATCTGGCTCCCAGCTATGTGCTGCTTTCGAAAATTGGCTGGATAGATACCTACATGGCCCTGATCGTCCCCTGGACCGCCAACGTGTTCAGCATCTTCCTCCTCAGACAGCACTTCAAGACCCTACCCATCTCCCTTTATGAAGCGGCAAGGCTGGACGGATGCAGCAGGTTCGGTTACCTCTGGAGGGTGGCCCTTCCTTTGTCCCGGTCGGTGATAGCAACCATTACCCTCTTTAATGTCATCGGATCCTGGAACAGCTTCATGTGGCCCCTCGTGGTTACCCACTCTGAAAAACTCAGGGTTATCCAGGTCGGTCTCAGCTACTTCAATCAGGAACAGTCCAGCAACTATCAGCTTCTCATGGCCGCCTCCACCTTCACTGTTCTTCCCCTTCTGGTGGTATTCCTTCTCGCCCAGAAGCAGCTGGTCGCCAGCTATACCCGCTCCGGCATGAAAGACTGATGGCCGCGGCGTTCCTCATGATGATTTTCGGCTCACTTGCCGGTGAGGTTGACGGGTTCCTGGAGGAGTACGCCTTTCACGGATACACCATTCAGTGGAGCAGACCCTTATATTTGAGCCTGGGAGACCCCTGCACCCTCTGGACCTTTCCCCCGGGAGAACTCCGGGGGGTGGTCTCCGCCGCCGGGGGGCCTTCGGTGCTGAACCTTGAAATGGAACTCATTACCCCTTATGTGAATATTACAGATGAGTTCCCCGACGATCTACCGGTGCTGGAGTTCTCCACGGGGAGCGAACCGGGCCTCTGCAGGGTGGTCGTTACCGCGGCCGACATGCTCTTCGGCGCCACCGCCGACAGCGCCTATGTATTCTGCGCCCTCCAGAGGGAGAGGGCCGAGAACGAAATTTCAGATCCGGACCAGCCGGAATGAGCAATACAGGGAGACTGACATGAAACTGACCTGCGCACTGGCACTGATCACAGCGATTGCGGCCTTCGCCGGCAATGGAACCACAGGGTTTACCTTTCTTCAGGTGCCCACCGGCGCCAGGGCCGTGGCAATGGGCGGAGCCTTCTCCGCCGTACCCGGAGACCCCCTTTCCCTTTACTGGAACCCCGCCGCCTCGGCCTTGCCGGAACAGCGCCCTTTCCACCAACTACACCAGCTACATGATGGATATGCAGGCAGGGTTCATAGGATGGGTTAACCCCCGTGAAGGCAGCACCATAGGAGTTTCCATGAATTACTTCTACGGCGGCAGCTTCGACAGAACCACCATGGAAGACCCAATGGGCACAGGAGAGCAGTTCTCCACCACCAGCATGGCCCTCGCCGGTACCTGGGCGAAACCCCTGAACGAATCAATCTCCATAGGCGCCACCGGACGCTTCATCTATTCGCAGATAGACACCTACAACGCCAACGGCTTCAGCGTCGACCTGGGCGGCATATACACCCCGGCTAACCTTCAGGGCTTCGCAGCCGCCATAGTCGTCCGAAACGCAGGCATACAGACCAAGGCCTTCTACAGCGAGAACGACCCCATGCCCACCGAGATATCCGCAGGCCTCTCCCAGACACTTCTCCAGGGCAACCTTCTCATCGCCGCCGACGCCACCATGCCCTTTGAAGGCGTCTTCGACGCAGCAGTGGGAGCGGAATACAAGCCTGTTGAGATGCTTGCCCTCAGAACAGGCTGGAGCCTTTCAGCCATGGACACCGCCGACGAGGCCGGTGGAGGCTTCGTCGACGCAATGGGTTTCGGAATGGGAACCCGCTACAACAAGTTCTCCCTGGATTACGCCTGGAAACCCTATGCGGATCTTGGCAACACCCACAGAATCTCACTGGGCATGGATCTGTAGCTGTTACTTGACCAAATCCCCTGAACCCCGTATATTCGGCTCTCAGTCGCGGGGTGGAGCAGTTCGGTAGCTCGTTGGGCTCATAACCCAAAGGTCGCAGGTTCGAATCCTGTCCCCGCTACCACAAATGAATGCCGCTGTCATTGAATATGATGGCGGCATCTTTCTGTATGCACAGGAAAAAAAGATAAAATATGCTATCCAATAGAGGGTAGTTGTCTTCTCAATCTCCCACAATTGAAAATTCTCGGTCTATCTTTGGAACATTGTCAGCAAGGATGGCTAATGTTAGAATATGACGGGGTGGAATTAAGCATAATTGCCTATAATATACCAAGCTGGTAGAAATTGAAGGAGGAAGAAAAGTGAAACATCTATTCATCATCTGCCTGATAGCATTCGTAACTTATGCCACTCCAGGAGAGCAGACTGACTGGTCTGGTGGTGGAGGAGTTACAGGACCAGTGTCAGATTGGGGCAATCAGTTCTGGTCAAAGGCCATGATTAACTGGAGTGGCCAGGCTGGAGAACTCTGTCTGGAGGAAACAGAGGAGAGCTACCTTATCTGGCAAATTGATGATCTCGAGTGGGTAAAGCCCTGCCATATGAACAACGACGAGTTTCCAGATGTGTTTGTGAAGCGAGATGGGCTGGATTGTGCGTGGTACATGAATGTAGACTACGGCGCTTCTTGGGGCTACAGACCAATTGAGAACAGTGAGAAAGTCATTGATTTTGGCGCAGCTGACATAGATGGAGACGGCGACATTGATTTCTTTGCATCAACACGCCCCAATCCCGAAGACGGTTTTCTATGGTATGAGAGACTGAATCTGGGAGGCACCCAGTGGGAGATTCATCTGATAGAGGAGATTTCCAGCGCAGGTAGAGTTGCAGCGGTGGACATGGACTCTGATGGGGATTTCGACTTACTGGGGCTTCATGGTGCATCTCTCGGCACAGATAATGAAATTTCATGGTGGGAGAATCTAAACAACGGGAGTTCCTGGCAACAGCATTCTATAGTTACCGTTCCAAGCGGCTATCTTACTTCTGTCGATATTGCCGATTCTGATAATGATGGTGATTTTGACTTAGTTTGCGGCAGCGACAGTGACTCTCTGTTTTTGTAGAACAAGTGACAAATGGCACATGGAGTCTCTATTCCACCGGGTTCAGTTGCGACGGTTATCTTGGCAATGTCGCTTTCTCGGATGTTGATGCAGATGGACTTCTGGATCTTGTTACTTGTCCTGCCTATTCCACACCAGTAGTTCTCTGGTTCAGAAACACCGGAAACCCTGAGAATTGGGTTACTTACTCAGTATCAATCAGTTTGGACAATGCGATCTCTGTTATGGCAAGTTACATCAATGGAGATGAGTTACTTGATTTCTGTGTCGTAGGTTCATCGGGATACCCTCTTCGGGCTTATTCCTGGATGGAGAGCGTAGATCCACTGAATGGTGTCTGGACGGAGCATACTTTGTATGAGGACTCTGCTTCTGGTTGGGCTTTCTCTGATCTGAACATTGATGGAACAGTGGATGTGATCGCCTGCTACAGAAACTACTCGAATCCGAATCTGAACGAAGCCTACTGGTGGAATATGAGCCCTGGCTACTACCAGGGAGAGACTTACCTGGAATCTTCACTGCTCTATGTTTACGATGTTGAGTGGGGAAGTATAGATTGGTCCGCTGTTACTCTCGCAGGTACTTCTGTTTCCTTCCAGGTCAGATCGTCCGACGATCCATCTGATCTGGGAGAATGGTCAGCAATTCTAACTTCTCCCTGTTCTCTTGCACCTTATCTCACCACCGGTGACAGCTATGTGCAGTACAGAGCCATACTGTCAACTGATGATCCGGAACAGACACCTGTTCTGGAATCCGTCTCCTTGTCCTGGACATCAACTGGAATTGAGGGTCCAGAGGAACCAGAGGTGCTCAGCCTTGAAGTTCTTGAAAATCCGGTGTCAGGCAGTGTAATGCTGGGAATGAACCTTCCTGACACAACGGAGCCAACCGTCTTGGTTTTTGACACTGCTGGAAGATTGGTTGAGACTGTCAGTACAGGTGAACTGCCTGCAGGATACTCCACTGTGATGATCGATCATCTCAGAACAGGAACCTACTTCTGCCTTGTGCAACATGGAAGGGCGGAAGCTGTAGAAAGGTTTACTGTAATCCAGAACTAGATTTCTCTGGAAGCACCAGTGCAGAAAAGAAACCAAAACGTACAAGCATTGAATTAGAGGTGGGGTCATGAGGTCGGAAAACCGTTTATCGAGAAGAAATCCTATACTCCTGTTAGCAGGTGTTCTATTGCTGGTTACCTACCTTGCATTGCTCGAAACCTGTCCAGTACTCACGGAAATGATTACGAGTACACTATCAATGGGGACGCTTTCTTTCCAGTGGTTTGGGATGTTCGCGGTGCTTGGATGAACTATCTAAACTATGCTCGCTACTATCTTGGACATGATGATTTGCCAGCAAGTTCTTATGCCGACAGAGAGCTGTCGGGGGTATTAACACAAGCTGCAGCAGCAGGCGTGAACACTGCTCTCATCAGAAACTCAGTAGGGCATGATGCTCAGTATACAACGAACTACTTTCCCGGAAGAGCGGACCTTGTTAGGAGCTTGGGTCTGAATCTGATTTTGGGGGGATTCGGAGATGTCATCGACCAACCAAACCATAACATCCGAGTGCAAAATCTGATATCAAACTATGCTGCATTGAGTGCCCCTCCATCCTATTCTCCCATTGTGGGTATCCACGGATTTGATGAACCAGATAATAAGTGGGATGCTAATCCTGATGATAGAGCAGCAATAAGAAACGCTTTGTCCAATCTCCATTCATGGAGTAGCAATCTCGGTTATCCTCTGGGAAGCTTTCTCGCAAAACCAGCGCTCTATGTTCCCTCACTCGCTTATCCGAATAGTGGAACAGGATTAAATGCAACTATCTATCAAATTTGCCAGCGTCTTGATTTCCCCAATGCTTGACTGGTATCCCTGCAGAACCTATACGGATCATCCGGGGATTCCCGTGCTCTCTGCTGATACTTGGGGGCAACAGATCTTGTACCTACTCCCAGCTCCAGCCATCACTATTATGCGTACAACACCCGTGATGAGTTATGGAGCGTTGCTCACAGTGCCGTAAGTGGCAACACAGTCTTTACAGCCTATGGAGTGGTTGATGAGGAAGAATACGGTATTCCTTCCTTCACACAGGAGTACACAGAAGTGATCGGTGTTACCTGGCCTTTCGAAGTAGCTTCAAGTGATTTCAGAGCAGCTGACATAGGCAACAGGAACACAGCTGAGCATAACCTCAATGCTGCTGTGGTCATGTACCGAACTGGTGATCAAATCGAAGATGCAGAAGTTGTCATGCACAACGGTGTGAGTTTGACAACGGTTGATCCTCCGAACCTGGGTGAAACTGCTTCCACAGTCCTGTTCTGTGTAGGAGAGGACAACTACAGCTCATCGGATCGCGTTTCATCAAGTCTTCCAAACAATTCAGGTGTAATCGGAAGCGCAGACCTTCGCATTCTATGGTGTGGAGACGGTGTTTCCGGATCACAGCTGCAGAAGAGAGTCTGGATTCTTGGGAAGAATTCTGCTGGAACAGGATTGACTAATGTCATCTCTTCACCACTTATTCTTCCCGGTAACTTCATGCCTTCAGGCGCGGTCTGGGGCTATTTCTGGGATGACACTTTCCCCTATCGTCAGAGCGGTTTCATCCTCTACAACGATCAGGGTAGCTACGTAGTGGTGTATACCAAGGATCACGATAACTGGCAGGTATCCTCAACAGTTCATTCCGGATTGTTCGGAGGAAGGATTAATCCAGGAGATGTGATCGCCTACAGGAGTACCGAATGGCCAGTCACGCCCTATTCTACAGCTGATGACTATCTCTGTGCGGTTGTTAATGACTTTTTTCCGGCTGTAGCGATGTATATGCACTGGTGCAGCGGGTTGGCATCAACCATGGAAATGACAGAAAACCATGATGAGTTCCAAGTCGGAGCTGGAGATGCTCCTTCCTACAACCATCTTTCTTACAGACAGGTTTGGTCGGGTGGCAAATCTCGATTCTTCTTCGGTGGAGATAATGCAGCAACCTGCTATACACAGAACATGAGAGGGTTTCCAGATGATTGGGCTTTGATTGGATCTGCAGTGCTTAATTACCCCCGCCAAACACCTGGGGTGTCGTCAGCTCTCCTATGCGGCTCAGGCATACGCGGAGAGCATTTGTAAATGCTGCAATGCCCAAGCTAACTGAGGATATTGTATCTGTCAGGGCTTGCGAAATCTGTTATGCAAACGGGAATGATCCGACAGTTGATGAGTATGCATCAGTTGAAACCTATTTCAACAACATGTGCGCCCTTGGTGAGACGGAGTATGGTGCGTTTGATCTGGAGTTTGAATGGGGGATAGATGAGACTTCAGAAGGGAACTGCCTTTTCGCAAACATTCAGGCTTTCGGGAAAGCCCCAATGCTCTCGGCAACTTTCTGCCCTCCGCATGATGATATGGATGATGTAGATACTCTGCTTTACATGACAGTTGCTCCAATTGTTCATGGAGCAAGAGGTATCTCATTCTATGCTCTCGACATGGCTCTGCAGGCAGGACCAGCAGCTAGCGGATTATCTGTACCCCTATACCGCGCACCTAATCCTCTGTTGAACTGGGGTCCTGCTCGCAGCAGTTCTGAGAACACAGACATGGTATCTGATGTTCACGATGTAGTGAAGATGCTCACAGGGAAGAAAGGGGGGCCGGACTACCTCGCTGCTCTGGTAGACCACACTGACTACTCTCTTATCACAAGTGCGGATAACGCTTATTACAGCATGGATGGAGGATGGCTGCTCTGCTATGATGACTACAAGTGTTTGAACTTCATTGCACTTGAGGAGAACAGCACTGGAGATATCCTTCTGTTGATATCCAAAGACTACGACGACAGCTTTGCTGAAGGAATAATGTTCCCAGGCTACCAGGGGGGTGATTACGGCCCCATTCAGTGCTGGGGTGGATTCTTCCCCTACATAGATGAAGGAGATCACCAGGCTGCGACTCTGGCACCTGTACCTAGTGAAACCGTCAGTGCTGCCATTTCCGGCAATCCTGACAGGAGTGTCCTAGTCGTTTCTTTGACTGGGATGCCAGCGCATTCAGCGAGTCTCCTCTATCTTCCCTGCTCGACTGACAGGGGGCAGGAGTATCAGACTGTGCAGAATCTGACAGGTGAACCTTTACTGGAAAGAACAACCGATGGAGGTTATTGTATCCATCTCTCGGAGATTGAGGAAAGTACTTCAGTGGAAGTGTTTGACCTTACTGGCAGGAGGGTGTCCGAGTACCAGTTCAATGCCGGGGATCGGTCTCCGCAAACAGTAAGTCTCCAGAGAGAAGATTACATTTCTGGAATGTATTTCGCTGTGGTGAAATCAGAGGGTGATGTGATCATGACAGAAAAGCTGACCTTCTTCTAGGTTGGAAAACAGTGAGGTCAATTTGAGCTAAAGAATGCTGCCGATCCTCTGTAACCGCTTGGCAACATGCTTCTACCGACGACAGCCCACTGAATGGTTATTCCCAGGGATGTATGTCGTTCGGGTACGAAACCCGTCCCCGCTACCATCATAAGATGCCGTCCTCTCTGAGGGCGGCATTTCTTATTGCTTGTTTAAAAAAGAAGTATTGACTGGATGTGGAAACTCACTGCTCCATTGAGAGTTGTTTTGGCAAGGTTTGCCAATCTACTGGTTTCCCGGATTTCTGTTTTCCCGATTCATAATAAGTTGCTGGGGCATGAACGTCAAGAATTGACATTAATAATGATTATTCCGTATAGAACGTTGAATCACTCGAAGGAGGAAGGGATGAATGATTCTACGTTGAGTTACCTGGCTTGCTGCTGTTGTGGCTCGGAGTTGAGCGAGAGTAAGCGAAGACTGTATTGCACCAAATGCGGAATTTCATTTCCTGTTGTTCTTGGCAGACCGATCATCATGACCGGGAAAATGATGATGAACTGGAGGTCACCAATTGATGAAGCCCTTGACATCTCAGACCAGAGAACCCTGATGGATTCGCTGAGAACTCTTTCCGAGCTTGGAATCGACAAATCTGTGGAAATTGTACTCGAGAAGCAAAAGCAGATTGAGAGCATTACAGAGCTGGATACTGTTTCCGATAAGATACGGTGGAAAATGAAGTACAGGGCCAGCGGAAAGTGGTTCAAGTATTCAAACCGAACCCCAGGTTACTAACTTTTCCCTGGGAAGAAGATTCGGACGGATCCTTCAGGGCCTTCATGAAGGCCATTTCGATCACACGACCAAAGGTTCTTCTCGATGTTGCTTCAGGAGGAGGATTTGGTGTAAGTCAGCAGGTGTACTTGAACGGAACAGTGATGCAGGTAATTGCCGTTGAACGGGATCCGAAATGTCTTACAAACATCCAGTACAGGTTCAAGCACATAGGGAAGAGTAGCATTGCTGATGCAGTTGGAGGAGATGTAAGGTATCTACCTGTACTGAGTTCCTCAGTTGATACGGCTATGATGCTTGGAGGCCTACATGAGATTCATGGAATCAGCAGAGTGTTGAGAGAAGTTTACAGGGTACTTAAGCCCGGAGGGTCTTTCCATGTTCTTGTAGGAGAGGAGCAGCTTTCAGTAGAAGGAGTTTCTGAAGATGATTTCAGATGGTTCACGTCCGTGGCCGACCTATATGCTGGAGGAGCATCATTTGTTCAGACTGCATCTTCTTGTGGTTTTGTGGTGAAATCACGCGTATTCTCTGGTTCGGAGGGAAGAAAGAGAAGGCTGGTCAAACTCTCAAAACAGGCTGAGGATTAAATAAATATAACTGATCAGCCATGAATCAATTATTTGAGAAGAGTCCCAGTCTCATTTCCGGTAATCATAGTTAACAAGGATCATTCGAAGCCAATCCAGCAGAAGGTTCAAACGAAGCTTTCTCTCCGCTACCAATCGATTGACAGACCCGTCTCGAAAGGGGCGGGTTGTCGCTTTGTGCTTATCTAAACAGCTTGTTCGGGCTTTGCGAGCACTCCATGTTCCTGAGATAGGCATGGGTCAAGGAACTCCTGATTTTTTGGTAGGGACATCTCCTGGAACAGTATTGAATCAGTTCAGGGCTTTGTGGCTTCTTGACCGGTGGGTTTCGTCTGTGTATTCTGCACTCAAGAGTTAGATTAACGAAATTTGATGAAATACCGATCACGAAGCATGGTCATGGAGCTATTCATAGAAGGGGTTAAATCAGGTTGCCTATTGCTCTCAGGGGGGGAGACCAGATCCATTGAGTACTCCCTGATCGAAAGAGCCAAGGAAACCAAGCACATGAGCATTCTCTTCGCCCGGGATGAGATAGGTGTAACCTACCTTTTCTGTACTATCCGGATCTGCCGGAACAGATCGGGAGGAAGTCACAGCAGGGAGGTGCTATGCGTTCGATCATCCTTGTCGCTTGTTCATTCTGGGGACTGAGTCTAGCCGCTTCTGCCGTCCAGGACTGCTGGATAGGGGGGCCGGGAGTGCCCGGGCCAGTTATTGATTGGGGCGATTGCTACAGCTTTTCTTCGGGCATTATGCCCCTGGACTCTTCTCTCATTCTGGCAGGGGGAGTACTGACCGTTCCAGAGAAGAATCAGATATCCGGAGGGCTTCTCTCTCCCGCGTGCGTCTACGCGTTTGACCTAGATCAGGACGGCGATATGGACGTATTCACCTGTTCGGAGATAACAGGAACAAGGGTCTCCTGGTGGGAGAACCTGGATGGAACAGGTCAACCCTCATCGTGGTTCGAACACGTTATCGACACTAATTTCCAGAACACCAATTCTGTGAGGGCCGCCGACATTGACGGCGACGGAGATATTGATGTCATAGGTTCTTCCCGATTGACCTGGTGGGAGAACGCCAACGGAATGGGAACTGCATGGGGAGAACACGTTATCGGAAACGAGCCTTCTGCGCATTCAGCCATACCAGTGGACATGGACAATGACGGAATTACCGATGTAGCTGCGGCCTGCGGATACGATGAGGTAGCCTGGTGGAAGAACGATGACGGTTCAGGGTTCTTCTGGACGAGATACATTGTATCCGAGGACTTCGACAATTCCTGGTCGATCTGCTCATGTGATTTCGACCAGGACGGAGACAATGACATAGCCGGCGCGGCTTTCACCGACGGAGAGATCACCTGGTGGGAAAACGACGGCGGTTCGGGGGTGCAGTGGATCGAACACATCCTTGATGTAGACGTTCCGGGTGCTACCTCAGTCGCGGTGGGTGACCCTGACGGGGACGGTGATCAGGATATCATCGGGACTTCCAGGTTCGATGACACTGTTTACTGGTGGGAGAATCCGTTTCCCGCAGAAGAACCATGGGTGAGGCATTTGGTATGCGAAACTATTGAAGGACCCCATTCCGCTTCATCAGTGGATCTCGATGCTGACGGCGATGAAGACATCCTATGCGCATCTCGTTACGAGAGCACCATATCATGGCTTGAGAATGTGACTGGAACCGGAATGGTGTGGGAGGAATGGACATTCCAGGAGGATTACCCATCGGTCCCTGGGGTTTGCGCAGCGGATATCGACGGTGACGGTTACCTTGACATCGCCGGCTCATCTCAGGATTCCTCTGATGTATCTTGGTGGAAGGTGTGCTGTTCCAGTACATCATATGGATTTCTTGAATCATCAATTCTCAATGTGGGAGAAGTCTCTGAATGGCAGCTGTTTCAAAGGATCTGCGACACTCCCGTCGGAACATCGACAGGTTTTCAGTTCCGCAGTTCTTCGGATCCGGAAACCATGGGAGCGTGGTCCGACACCATTTGGGCATCGGAAGCAGATCTATCCGGTGTTCTCAGTGATTCCACAGAATTCGTCCAGTACAGAGCATTGTTCTTCACTGATGATACGCTGACGACTCCGACCCTTGAGCAGGTCAGTATCTCGTATTCCATTGCCAGCGGAACGGGTGATTCCGCAGCGGACTTTGGGTTATCACCCTGCAGCAACCCTTGTTCGGGAGATCTGAGGCTGATTGCCCAGGTGCAGGTTCCTGGAATTCTCTCAGTGGATATCTTTGACATGGCGGGAAGAATCAGGGGCGCTTACAGTGAGTTATCATATCCTGGAACGCATACCATCAACTTCTATGACCTGGAACAGGGACTTTACCTCTGCCGGATGACCAGCGGAGATCTCGTAGGTACGGCTAAGGTCATGGTGTTACCGTAGTATGGTGAGTCGCAGCACTTCTTCACTGCCAAGGCCGCTTATCCTGCAGAAGTAAACTCCTTCTTCCAAACCGTTCAAATTTAAGGAGTTGCTCTCCGAAGAACAGTACAAAAAGGTTCTTAATGCGATCCTGCCCGTTAGGTCGAACACCTGTACTTCCAGGACGGACGGCTCATTTGTCTGTATCTGAAGAAGCGCACCTGAGGCATCGCAGGGATTGATATGAAACGCTGCGTTCCAAGGCGAATCGCTTTCCTGGGTCTGGCCTGTTCCCAGTAAGCTTTCGAAGGTCAGATCAATTAGATCAAGCACAGGCGTCGACCATGGAGATGCACTCTCCAAGAGAACCCTGTACTGAATGAACTCTGAGGAGTCGGGAACAATACCCGAAAGAGAACCGGAACATTCGCTCAGGGTGTCAGACCAGGCTCCCATGTCCTCGGGGTTACCGGAACCCCTGATCTGGAATCCGATTGAGGACCTTCGGGTTCCATCCATGAAGCCTCATAGGAGATCCATTGCGAAACATCATCAACCTGCAGAATGGATGATTCAAGCCATCCTGAGACCGCATAACCGCTCATGTTCCACCAGATAAGCTGTCCACCGTATCTGGGGCTGGCCACAATGTCTATGCTCCCGTTGCCATCGATGTCTGCTCCTAAGACGTTTGAGCCGTCGTAGCCGAAGCTGATGGTCTGTTCCAACCATTCAGTTCCGAAGCCGTCAAGATTCAGCCAGCAGCTAACCAGATCGCCTCCCATGGAGGTTCCCAGTATATCCATTGACCCGTCTTCATCAACATCGCAGGGGTAGGCAGACCCCGCACCTTCGTAATCCATCTCTACAGAATGTTCGGTCCAGATCATTCCAGCTCCGTCAGTATTTTCCCACCATGAGATCATGTTGTCAGCATAGGAAGATGAAAGGGCGTCCTGGTCGCCGTCGCCATCAATATCCGCGAACTGAATTGAGGTCGGACAGCCGAATGTTCCGTCGATGGTGAACTTCGTCCATGATGTTCCCGCCCCGTCGTTGTTCCTCCACACCGCGATCTCACCGTTCCAGTAGGAAGCGGCTGCAATATCCAGATCGCCGTCGCCATCAGCATCCACAGAGCAGACTCGGTCTATGGAAAAGTAGCTCATCACCACATGACGGGTCCACTGCATTCCCGAACCGTTCTGGTTCTCCCACCAGGAAAGATCGTTGTTACCTCCTGTAATCAGATCTATGTCTCCGTCTTCATCCATGTCCACCCCACGTATCGCGTCAGCATCGTAATAGGGATAACATATCTGATGGGAAGTCCATGAGGTGCCTGTTCCATCGGTGTTCTCATACCATCTGAGAACTGAGGTCTCATGGGTAGCCGATGGGATGTCATTGTCGCCATCTCCATCAATGTCGCAGGCATCTATCGACCATACTCCGTACCCTGATACCTGGTCTATCGGAACCACGGTCCAGGATGTTCCCTGGGAGTCTTCATTAAGCCAGAGAACGATGTGAGTAGTGTATGGAGAGTCCCAGAAGCACGCGACCACATCGAGGTCTCCGTCACCGTCCATGTCGTTGCAGGTCAGGTCACGGGAGAAGCTGAATCCTCCCGGAAGATTGTTGGGTGTGGCTGAGAACTCCAGCTTTGGATTTCCTGACTGCCAGGAGACACCATCGCTGGCGTAGTAACAGTTGCCCCAGGTGAATACCGGGCCGAGAACCCCCGGTCCGCCGGACCAGTTAGACTGATATACAGAATCAGCGAAGCAAACACAGTGAAGCAGAACCACCAGTGGAGCAATTGTTTTCATAAGTACCTCTTGTTGTCACTTCTATTCTATCTTCTGCTCCGGTTCTCCACAATACCTTTCCCTTAATCATTTACCGTTATACAGTGAAATTTACGGTTTTTGGCGGGTGTCAGGAAGTTCAGGTTCCCACTTGCTTTAATTGGGGAGTTGCCGCCAACAGGGACATGGTGAATACGTTCGAGACGTGCTGGAGGGGACGGTATCGGTTTATTGAGGCGCAAATGACGTTACCTCAAGGTAGTTCGCTATTCAGCATATAGTTTAGCCCTACCCGCCTGAGATTTTTAACACCTTGGAACACTCCGTGATATATCCAGCGTGAAGCCAATTATGGAATTCTTACGCTCATCGGGCATGAAACCGGTCCCCGCTACCATCATAAGATGCCGTCCTCTATGAGGGCGGCTTCTTCTATCTAAGTATCTGATAATGGATACTCATTGGTTCAACCAATAATTAATGGTTGAGACTTCACTAGGTATAGTGTTCCAGCTGGAAGTCTCAGTTGTTCAGTGAGATAATACTTTTTATGTCTTTCCAGGAAAGAATGCTTAGCCGGTCTCTTGTATAGGAGGAATCTCCACCATAAACGAGCGTGAGGGATTCTTCCCCCGAAAGATCCCCCCACCATCTTAACCCTGCAAGGTTATCTCCTGCATGGTGCTTCCAGATTTGACTTCCACTGCGCTGAGGCTGTTCCCTCTGTCTATGATGATATCTGTTTCATGGCCGGTTCTGTCGCGCCAGAAGAAGAGATTGCTCTGTCTGCCCCTGTTCAGCCTTGTTTTGATCAATTCGCTGATGATCAGGTTTTCGAACAGCGCCCCTCTTGCCGGAGAGATGTTCATGCTCCTGTCTGAATCAATTGAGAGAAGCCATGCCGCAAGACCTGTATCGTAAAAATACAGCTTGGGTGTTCTGATCAGCCTTTTTCTGAAATTCCTTTGATGCGGCTGAAGCAGGAAGACAATGTAGGAAGCTTCAAGCACTGAAATCCACGCTTTGGCAGTGTTGTGAGTTATTCCCGCGTCTGCTGCGAGATTAGTCAGGTTCAGCAGTTGCCCCGTTCTTGCAGCGCACAGCCTGAGGAATCTCCGAAAAGTGCTGAGATCCCGCACGTTCACAAGCATTCTCACGTCACGCTCTACATAGGACCTTATGTAGTTCTGTGCCCATGTTTCGGGATCGAGATCCCTGTCGTATACAGGAGGATAGAGACCCTTTACCAGTACCTGATCAAGATCGTTTCCCCTTATCTCGTTCAGGCTGAAAGGCAGCAGTTCCAGGTAGGCTGCCCTACCGGCAAGACTCTGGGAAATCCCCGACAGAACACCGAATCGCTGGCTTCCTGTCAGTATCCATTTCCCGCATGTCGCATCGAAATCAATGACTTCCTGCAGGTAGGATACCAGCATGGGGACATGCTGGACCTCGTCAATGATACAGCCAGCGGGAAATCTTGCGAGGAACTCCCTGGGATCTGCGGATGCCGCTTCCCTGCTGTCAATGTTTTCAAGGGAGATATAGGGTTTGCCGGGGAAGGTCATTGTGGCAAGAGTGGTTTTCCCCGACTGTCTCGGACCTGTGATTATTACTGCCGGGAAGCCAGTTGACAGCTTTTCCAAAGTATGCTGCGCGTCTCTTTTTATCATCATGGCAGTAAGTTACAAAAGAAATGGCAGATTGTCAATTCAATTCTCAATCTGCCATTCATCTTGTTTGCCCTATTTCAGCGCGAAGAGCATTCCGCTCTTAAGAGAGTGTCAGCAGGTACAAGCGCGGGGACTGTATCCTGTGCGATCAATTAACACATGTACTAGCGCCTGTTTCAACTTGCCAGGAGTATTGTTTCAGGTAGGGATTCTAAGAGTAGTATTAGGAGTTATGATAGTTTGGTGAATATTGCCTAACATTGCATAAGAGTTAGTAATTCCGTTTGTATCTAAAAGCAGGCTCCTAAAGGATACTCTTGGAGAAACTACTTCCTGTTCGCGGCAAGAGGTATCGGCAAGTCTACCTACCTGGTGTTCTGGGGTGCTCGGGGGATCAAAGAGGATTGACCTGCTTTCGCCGGATGTTCTGCGATGGAACTCGGCGAGACCGGAACGCCTGAAAGAGTACACCCTGGGTCAGCCAGCCGGAAACACCATAATGATTGATTAGGTTCAGAAAGTTCCTGATTTGCTTTCCGTCGTACATGAGATCCTCGAGATGAAGAGGGGATACAGGTTCGTTCTTTTTGCTTGCTGTGTTCCCTGTTGTTCAAGCAAGTCTTAACATAGCTCGGATTTCCTTTCATATTAAGGGCAATGCTTAACATGGGCTAAGCACAGCATTATATTAAGGCTAGCCCTTAGCATGAAAGAGAAGATATGGGAACCATGTCAGGCAAGTATGTGCTCCAGTCATCTGGTTACAGTGCTTTTTATCCAGACCCACTTCCTCCGAACCCTCCCGTTATTGTAAAGGGGAAGCTTCAGGAACAACTCTCGAAAGCCGATCGCGCTCTTGGGCGGCTGGACGGCACAACCTTTGTTCTGCCCAATCCGGGGCTGTTCGTCTACATGTATATCAGAAAAGAAGCAGTTCTTTCAAGTCAAATCGAGGGAACCCAGAGTTCACTTCAGGATGTTCTCACTGCTGAGGCCAAGTTGCTTGATCCAGATAGACCTGGTGATGTGAATGAGGTGATCAACTACATCTCAGCTATCAACCATGGCCTCGGAAGACTTGAGACCTTACCGGTTTCAACTCGATTGATCAGGGAGATTCACGAAAAGCTCATGTATGGAGTCAGAGGCTTTAATCTGACACCGGGAGAGCTCAGAAAGTCTCAGAACTGGATCGGTCCAGGGGGTTGCTCCTTAGCCGAAGCAACCTTCGTTCCTCCTCCGCCCGATGAGTTACCAGAACTGCTTGGTGCTCTTGAGGAGTTCCTTCATTCGGATTCCACGCTTCCCCTTCTGATCAGGATAGGTCTGGCACATGCTCAGTTCGAAACCATTCATCCGTTCCTGGATGGAAATGGGAGAATGGGCAGACTTCTCATCTCTCTTCTGCTTTGCGAGCGGAAAGTGTTGAGCAAACCTGTACTGTATCTCTCATACTTCTTCAAGAGCTGGCGAGTCGAGTACTATGAGAGACTGCAGAACATTCGCGACAAAGGAGAATGGGAGGAATGGCTGCTTTTCTTCCTTAGAGGAGTGGAAGAAGTAAGCTATCAGGCTTCCCATGCGGCTAAGGAGATAATCCTGTTGCGTGAGAGGCACAGAGAACTTATCACAGCAACTCTTCTGCGTTCAGCAGGAACTGCACTGAAGGTTCTGGAGAGCCTGTATACGAACCCGATTACTTCGGTAAAAGAGGTGCAGGAAGTTACAGGGACATCATACCCGTCAGCGAATGAGCTTGTGAAGAGCATGGAGGACATGAAGATACTCGTGGAGATTACGGGCAGGAAAAGGAATAGACGATATATGTACATGGATTATGTGAATCTGTTTAGAGAGGATTTACCCTGAACAGAAGCAGGAAACCCACTCAATAAGAAGGTTCAAACGAAGCACGCTCCCCGCTGCCAAGATTTTCCCGGCTTAACCGCCAGGACTTATCTTATGCTGTTTCAGGCTTATAGCGTAAATGATAACTTAGCAAGAGGAATGAAGGTTTGATTGCTTATAAGCTAGCTGATGTCGTTAAATCCCAAAAGAGTATAGACCTTTCACTCTAACTAGCTAACTACTGTAGCAATATCATTCTTCTTGTACTGGCATGTTCACCAATCCGAGCCACATAGAAATAGACGCCAGATGATGTTCTGTCGGAGTTCCATTGAATCTGATGATAACCTGCCGGTTGGTGGCTGCTTACCAGGGAAGCTATCCTTCGGCCGATCAGGTCATATATATCAATAGTGACATAAGATGCTTCGCTGAGAGTATACCCGATCACCGTCTGGGTACGAAAGGGATTTGGAGTATTTTGATGAAGCATGAATGGTTCGTTGGGAGAGTTCTCATTGATGGTTGAATACGGACCTGTCAAATTCAGCAGGATTGACAGATTGTCAGACAGATGGTTTACCGTTACCAGATCGCTATCCCCATCATTGTCAAAATCAGCCGAGTAGAGAGAAACAGGTATCTGACTGACTGCATAGTTCAGGGGCCTTGGAAAGTCCCATCTCCATTACCCAGCAGAACAGATACATCGTGTGAAAAGTAGTTCGAAGTCGCCAGATCGATGTTTCCATCGCCGTCAAGATCAATCGGAATGGCCGCACAGGGTCCAGTTTGAACTGTGTAGTCTATCCTGCTCTGAAAAGTACCGTCACCACTGCCAAGCAGAATAGATACACTGTTCCCATGGCGATTCGCAGTCACTAGATCATGGTCACCATCTCCGTCAAAATCAGCAGATATAACTGAAGTCGGGTAGTTCCCTACGACATAGTGAACTGCGTTCTGAAATGATCCATCACCATTCCCCAACATGACAGATACGCGGTTGAAGTTAAGGCTTGAAGTTACAAGATCAAGATCCCCATCATTGTCAAAATCTTGTGAGAAGACAGAGTATGGGCGACTTAATACCCCATAGTTAATCTGACTCTGGAAAGTCCCATCGCCATTCCCTATCAGAATAGACACATCGTTTGAAGCGGAGTTTACGCTTACAAGATCATTTGCACCATCTCCGTTAAAATCAACGGAAAATACAGAAGATGGAAATTCTCCGACAGGATACAGAACCGGGCTTTGAAAAGTGCCATCACCGTTGCCTAAGAGTACGGATAAATCGTCTGAGGCATAGTTACAAGTTACCAGATCGCAAATCCCATCACTATCAAAATCACTTGAGAAAAGAGACGTTGATTGGTCACCTCCGGTCGAGTAACTACTGTCTCTCTGAAAAGAGCCATCACCATTTCCTAATAGAATCATCACATCGATGTCAGTGGTCCCTAGATCGCTATAACCATCACCATTAAAGTCTGCCGAGAATACAGAGGAAGGTGCTTCTTCCGTTGCGTAGTTTACCGCACCCTGAAAAGTGCCGTCGCCATTACCAAGAATTACCGATAGATCATCAGAGGAATAGTTGGCGGAAACTAGATCGTTGTTGCCATCACAATCAAGATCAATCGCTATCACGGAAACAGGATCGTTTCCAGCTGCGTACAGTACAGGGCTCTGGAAAGTCCCATCACCATTTCCCAGCAGAACCGAAACCTCATCCGAATGATAGTGACGATTTGCCGTTACAAGATCGTTATTGCCATCGTTGTTGAAATCAGTCGAGAATACAGAAGTCGGATATCTGCCTGCCGGATACTGAACCTGGTCTTGGAAAGTCCCATCGCCATTTCCCAATAGAATAGAAACATCACCTGAAAGAGAGTTTGCGGTTGTAAGATCGTTGACGCCATCTCCGTCAAGATCTATCGGGAAAACGGAACTTGGATATTCTCCGACCGCATACTGGACCGGGCTTTGAAAAGTGCCATCACCATTGCCCAGCAAAACAGAAACATCATCAGAAAGAGAGTTTGCAGTTGTCAGATCTCTAACCCCGTCTCCGTCGAAATCGACCGAAAAAACGGAACTTGGATAGTTGCCAACCGCATACCGAACCGGGTTTTGAAAGGTCCATCACCATTTCCAATTAGAATGGAAACATCATCTGAGACAGAATTTGCAGTTATCAGATCATGGCAACCGTCATCATCAAGATCAATCGCAAAAACAAATATCGGGCTATCCCCAACGTCATAGCTGATTGGATTTTGAAATGATCCATCGCCATTGCCAGGAAGAATCGAAACAGTGCCGGAGTCCTGGTTGGCGACCACTAGATCCTTGTTGGAATCACCGGTGAAATCAGCTGAGGAAGTTGAAATTGGAGCATCTCCAGCGCCATACTCAATTGATGTCTGGAAAGTCCCATCACCATTACCCAATAGAACCGATACGTTATCAGAGAGAAAATTTGCAGTAACCAAGTCATCGTAACCATCTTCATTAAGGTCAACTGGAAACACTGAATGAGGTCCATCTCCCGCGGGATAATCGCTTCTGGTGAAGAAGATATCCTGCGCTGAGAGTTCGCTCGAAAACCATAGTGTAAGTACAGATACGAATGCTGTGGTTCCTAAGCAATGCATTAATCGCATGAGAAGTCCTCCTGTTTCCTCATAGCATACTCAGACCCGTATTGATTCAGGCTCCATTAAGTATAAAGCAAACGATTTGAAGGTAACATGGCCCCCCAAGTTTCAGGGCAATTCAGGTGAGAAGACATTCGTTTTGAACCCTCATGAAATCAGGGAAAACAAGTGGTTCCCTGGTCTGTTTCTTGTGGCATTACTTTATTATCCAAATTCACAGTCAATCTTGCAACAGGTTCAAACGAAGCATCGTCCCGCTACCAAGTACTCCCGCTTAACGGCCGGGAGTTTTTTCACAGCGTAACTCAAGCTCATGTGTCTTATGCTCCTTCTTGCATATCCTGAGTACTTGTGCTGTCATATGGTCGTAAAATGGAATTGCAAATGCCATATAGGGAGCAGATATGGAATTAGCGACTCGATTCTTAGAGGATGTTCCAGGTGAAAGCTATTTTCCTTCGGGACAAGGGGTACCGGCAAGTCAACCTGGTGCCTTAGAGAACGGAGAGGATTGAAAAGGATCGACCTGCTTTCAAATGATGTCCTGCGATGGTACTCGGCAAAGGCGGAACATCTCAGGGAATACACTCTGGGACAGCCAGCAGGAACCACAATAGTTATTGGTGAGGTTCAGAAAGTCCCTGAGCTGCTTTCAGTTGTTCATGAACTTCTCTAAATGAGACATTACTACAGGTTCGTGATGAAGGATCAAGCTCCCGAAAACTGAAGCGTTACGGTGGAGATATGCTTGCCGGCAGAGTTCTGCCAGGAACCATGTATCCAATTCGTAGCAGCAGAGGTAAGGAAGAAAGACCTCAGACCGCTCAGAACTTTCATGGAGGACTATCCCGAGAGTCGGGGGATTATCCTTTACAGCTGGAGCTGATTCCCGGGAAGCAGTTAGTTCAGAACTGATGCTCTCTGCTTTGAGGCATACTACAGCCATCCATTGACGAACCCGTCTCGAAAGAGGCGTGGTCTCTTCTCCTTCCGGAACAGCCAGTTCCTTCCGGGGTTGGTCTTGACATCCGCCCTGGAAATGAGGACAATTGTCCCTGAAATTCGGAAGCGCATCCTGCCTTTGGTCAATGGAACTCTGAGGCCGGGGAGATAACGAAAACAACCGATGGGAGAAATTGTTGATCAAGCTCTTCTTCATTCTGATGGCACTTACCCTTCCCCTGAAGTGGGTCTTTACCGTTGACGAGTCCAAGTGCAACGGTTGTGGCAACTGCCTCTACGGCTGTTCCGAGGGGGCAATTTCCCTGGTCGGAGGAGACGCATGGATAGACCCGGAGCTCTGCACCGGTTGCGGCAACTGTGTTTACTTCTGCCCCAGGGATGCCATATACCGGGTATGGTACACAGGGGTGGAGGGGGTTGAGGAGCCCTCCGGAGGCCTTGCCCTGAGCGCCAATCCCGTGGCGGCCGGTTCGGTGGTGATCCTGGGAGTTGAACCCTGCACTGAAGTACTGATCCTGGATGGGTTCGGCAGAGCGGTCACTCACGGGCTTGCAGACCCCGAGGGAACCCTGGAGCTGGATGTTTCCCGCCTGCCCGCGGGTTCCTACAGAGTGGTGGCAGGGGAAGAGGCGCTGGTCATCTCAGTTATCTGATGCCGTGGTGCAGATGAACTCCATTCGGAAGCCTGTGGATTTGTTCGGGAGGAGCAGGCGTCGGCCGCAGGCCCGTTTCCCTATCTAGCTTTGCCATTGCCTGCGCCTCTGTGGCTTCTCTTCAAGCCATGCTCGGAGAACCTTCCATGGCAGGACGATGTTACGGAGATAGAGGCCGGGTGAGGTTTGTTCAAATGCACGGTTTCCGCAGGGATCTCGGGCTTTTTCATTGACGGAAGAGGAGTTCAGGTCTATGGTTGGTTTCCGGGAAAACCGGGGAACCACAAGCTTCTGGCCATGCCGGTTTCAGTCAGGGATCGGAGGTTAACTGTGACGGAAGAGCTGTTTCTAAAAGGATCCCGAGCGGCCCTGAGATCAAGGTTCCCTTTGTCTGGCCTCCGAAGCTTTCTGTCAAGGATTTCATCGGAATAATGGCGGTGTATTGGCTGACGCGTTTCCGCCTATGAACTGGGGACTGTCTGTGAAGGTTTCTTTCGTTGTGCCCGTTACCCGGCCTGATGATGCCCGGGAACTCTATCGCTCACTGGTGCGTAACATTCCCGAAAGTGAAAGAGAGATAGTTCTGGTCTCCGACAGACCAGTTCCGGGCACGGAGGATTCCGCCGTGAACATTACAACCCCAGAGAAGCATGCTTCAGTACGGAGGAACCTTGGCGTTAAGCAATCATCAGGTCAGTGGATATGCTTTCTGGACGATGACACCATTCCAACCGACAGCTGGTTCGAAGTTTACAAAGAAACCCTTGCCGATGGCCATGCCATAGTTACCGGCCCCACGATCCCGATGACGGATTCGTTCCAGGAGCTCCTCACCGACATGGTCACCACTTCGCCCCTTGGAGAGGGAAGCCTGCTTTATGGCAGAAAGGATCGTGCGGTTCCATCCTTCAGCTCCATATACCTGTGCAACTGCCTTGTCAGAAGGGATGTCTGGGAGTCCGCAGGGGGCTTCAACGAGGTTGCCGACTGGCGTGTTGACGATACTGAATTCTTCTACATTGCCCTGAAGAAGGGCTTCAAACCCGTTATCAGACAGAATTTCATAGTGAAGCACAGAAGAAGGGGGTTCTTTGACGGTTTTCTGTGCCATCAGGGCAGAGCAAGGTACGCAACAGGAATGAATACGGTTCTTTTCCCGGAGATCTTTCTTCGAATACCCGGCGTTGTTGCCATGGTTGCAGGGATATTGCTTCTGCCCCTTCTTGTCTCTTCGTCTTTCCTCCTGGCGGCAGTTGCCGGGCTTTATCTCCTTGCAGTTATTGTTGACACACTGCTGAACCTGTTGCGCAGTGGACCCCGGGCCCTGTTGCTTCCGGTATGCCATGTTGCCCATCACACGGTTATTGGTTCAGCCTTTACCGCGGGGTTGTTTGCCACCATGGTTCGACGAAGGAGCTATCGAGAAGTTCTTGCCCACAAGAAGGAGAGGCTCAGAGGACTGTGAATCGAAAACCCTATGGACTTGCCCGTATGATCCTGCGCTCGATGGGCTCTCCAGTACCCCCATACCTGATCTTCTTCGTCACATCCCGCTGCGATTCCCGTTGCATAACCTGCTTTAACTGGAAGAATCTTAACACCGTTAGAAAAGAAGAAGAGTTGTCCCTTTCAGAGGTGGAAAAGATCGCCGCTTCATGCAAGCCCTCGGTGTTTTTGAGCCTCAGCGGCGGCGAACCTTTCCTGAGGGAAGATATCGCCCAGTTATGCGGGGCTTTCAGCAGGCTTGCGGGAACGATGATGATCAGCATTCCCACCAACTGTCTGCGGCCCGAATCCATTTCTGAAAGAACTGAAATGATAATCAGGGAATGCGGAAGAACCCTTATTCAGGTAGAGCTTTCACTTGACGGTCTGGGAGAGGTGCATGACAGGATAAGGGGAGTGCCGGGCAACTTCGAAAAAGTAATGGAGACCTATGGTCTTCTCACCGATGTACAGAGTAGGCATTCCAGCCTCAGGCTTAAGGTGTGTTCGGTTCTCAACCAGTATAATCGCGGAGAGATAAAAGAGCTTCTCCGTTTCGTTTCAGATGAAATGAAAGTGGACGACCATTCCATCGTTCCTGTTCATGGCAATCCCAGGGATGAAGGGGTAAGGGGAGAATCCTTCAAGGATTTCACCGAAGTAGCCGAGATGGCTGACTCCCTGCGAAACAGAGATTCCGGCGGACTTCGGGCAATGGTTTTTCGGGAGGTTCAGGCGATGGCAAGGGAGAGCATTCGACGAACCCTTGCCGGAAACCCCAATGGATTCCGATGTCCTGCCGGTTCCAGGGTTGCCGTGATCGGAGAGACCGGCCTGGTTTACCGATGCGAAACCTCCATGGAAGGTCCTGTTGGAGACCTGAGGAAGATGGGATATGATCTGCCCGGCGTTCTCAGAAGAGCCGGTACAACAGCCAACTCCTGTTCATGTGGCTGGTCATGCGCGCATCTTGCGTCGGTTCTGTTCACACACAGGGGACGGGCCGCCCTTGCCTGGAGATTGCTTAAGTCCTTTATGCGCTTGTCATGACTATATCGGTCTGATGTTTGATACAGAACGAAGCAACTGATGGAACCATTCCATTTACTGATAACCAATCCGGTTCCGGCGACTGATCCATGTCACTTCGCTCAAGGCGCCAGGCTCAGCCGCTGGCCCTTTCCCAGGCGCTGGGTATCTCGGCGGGGAACCTGTAGAGGTCTATCTCTTCCTGGTTAGCCACATAGAGACCGCCTTCGGTGTCCGGCGGGTAGCCCAGCCATGAGTGGAATGGTACTTCGTTGATGCAGTCTTCGGACACAACCGTCTTGGTTTTCTTGTCGGGATCGGCCTCAATTTCCAGTCTGGCGTCTCTGTAGCGGCTGAGGGCGGCAAGCCCTGGCTGTTCAGACTGCAGCTCGGTGAATATCACATGCCTGAACACCTTCCCCGGCCTGTGTGTGGCGTACCACGCGTACTCAACCGGGGTCAGGTTGGAAACAAGAAGTATCTGAATCGGGCACATGACCAGGTAGATCCTGGGGACTCTCTCGGTTTCGTTGGGGATACCGGCGGCCCCGGCCACCTCAGCCGGGGACATTTCCTCATGGCACTCGCCGGATACGAAGCGATGGAGCAGTTCCCCAGGTTCCATGGGCATCACATCTCCGCCGGTCTTTACCAGATAGATACGCTTGTAGGCGGAAATAGGCGTGCATGAGAATGCGTTGTTCGACAGGGCGGTCTTCGTGCGATTCCCCGACGCAGCCGCTGCAAGTGCGTTCACGGTGTCGGTGTCGGCATTCCTCCAGCCTCCGTCATCCAGGAACTGGAAATCCGGACGGAGGTCCCTGATCGCCAGATCGACGAAGATCTTGCGGTCTTTGAAGTGTCTTCCGGAACCCGGGCTGTAGTGTCGGGCCAGACCTGGTATCCCAAGGGAGGAAGCTGTAATGATCCCCTGGGGAATAGAAAGGATAAGATTGATATCGGGCATGAAAACTCCTTCGGGCTAGGGGCAAAAAAGCCTGCAAAAGCGGGGTTGATGACAACCCAGCAGTTTCCCATTTCTCAAAATTGACAATACCGCCTGACCCGGCAGCCGTCAAGAAATCCCCCGATCCACTAACTGAACTCCGAGGGGTTCCATTCGTGGCTGAGTACCGAGTAGAAGTGCCTGTCTATCCATACCCCGTCCCGGCAGCTGTGCCTGCGCATGGTCCCCTCGTATACGAACCCCAGGCTCTTCAGGGTCCTCTCCGAGGCCTCGTTCCCCGCCAGACAGGTGGCGCTTAATCTGTGCATTCCAAGGGTATCTATTCCGAATTCCATGAGAAGTCTGGTGGCCTCCCTTGCATAACCCCTGCCCTGGTAATCCCGGGCGAGGAAGCACCCCAGTCTGCCGTCGCCTCCGTTGGCGCCCCTGCCCCGCCAGTGGAGGGTTGCGCTGCCCATTACCCTGCCGGTTTCATTACCGACGATGGCCAGGCGGTACTTGTCACGGGGATCCTTCTTCCTGTCCCTTATGCAGTCCGCCAGATAGAGGGAGCTTTCCTCCAGTGTCTCGGCACCCCAGCTGAGGAATACCATTACCTTCCTGTCCCCATGCCATTCGTGAACGGCGTGGAGATCTTCGGGGCTGTGTTCCCTGAGGGTGACAGCCTTTCCCTTCAGTATCATCTCCGAAACCCGCAAGTCACCAGGGACCTCACCCCGCCGAACTGTTGCAGTGCCATTGCAATCCCCCTTCATTCATGAAGATAGAGAAATTAACGGCGGATTATAAGCAAAACTAAAGGGGCTTTCCAGTGAGGGATTCATTGAAGAAAACCTCCACATCCCTGCGGAAAGACCCGAGGGAATCGGAGTCGAGATAGAACATGTGTCCCGCGGGATAGTATTTCAATGAAAGGTTTTTCCTTACCTCAGGGTCCATGTTCATGTGGGAAACCATGTACTCAGTGGCCATGTGGGGGGTTGCCAGGTCATAGTAACCCTGTGCCGCAAGAACCTTCATGTTCCTGTTCTTTCCCATGGCCCTTCTCAGTGATTCCCCGGTGTCCGGCAGGGAGTTGTCCTCCCATTTCCACTTCCTCTCACTGAAATGCTGCATCACCCTGTATGCCATGTCGGTCTTAACTTCCAGCCGGGAACCCAGGTAGTCGTTGAATACGGAGGTGTAGGTGGCGAGAATGGCGGTCATTGACGGGTCATACTCCGGCCTGGCGTCGGATGCGTCGCCCTCTATGCCGGTGAACCGGGCATCAAGCCTTCCTATGCTGCGTTTGTCGCTGCGAAGCAGCTCTTTGCAGAACCGCATGATGTTAACCCTGAGGTTGGCGCCCTTCACATAGGATGCGTCGATCCCTATGTAGGAAGAGAGGGTCTCGGCCACACGGTCGTACTCCTCAGGTGGAAGCCTGTCGCCCTTGATAAGGGCAAGGGCCAGGGTTGTTTCCGACCAGTCGGAGACTTCGCAGAGGAATTCTGGAAGGGGCATTTTGAGGAATTTACCCGCAAGTCTTCGGTGGTACCAGGCCCCGCGGCGTAGGTGGGAACGAAGAGGTGGAACGGGAGATCGTCCCCTGCTGGAAGAAGATGGGTCTCAGGTTCAGGGCGGTGGAGATGAGAACGATACCATTGAATACTATTCCCCTGTTAACCAGGTAGTCGGCCAGACCAGCGGCGCGGGTGGTGCCGTAGCTCTCCCCGGCGAGGAACAGGGGAGATCCCCATCGGCTGTACCTGGATAGATAAAGCCTGATGAACTCGCCAATGGACTCGATGTCCCCTGATATCCCCAGAACTTGTCGATGAGCTTTTCCGAGACGGCCCTGCTGAGACCTGTCTCAACCGGGTCTATGAAGACCAGGTCGGTCCTGTCCAGCCAGGTCGACTGGTTTTCCTCATGGACGAAGGGCGGAGCCGGCATCCAGCCGCCTGGTTCCATCTTTACCCTTCTGGGGCCGCAGGCCCCCATGTGAAGCCAGATCGAGGAAGACCCCGGGCCCCCGTTGAACACGAAGGTCAGCGGCCGCTGGCGGCCCTCCTTCTCCGGGGCAACCTCGTATGCCGTGAAGAATATCTCCGCCTCGGTCTTCCCCTTATCGTCGGTGAGGGGGAGAACCCCGGCCCGGGAGAGATAATTCAGCGTTTCACCGCCGACCATAATGCTGTGGTAGCGCTCCACCGGTTCGATTCCCGGCAGCTGTCGGTCCGGCTCTTTCTCGTCCTCTTTCTTTTCTTCCTCGGCCATCCCATCTCCTCTCGGGATCGGTCCTTCACCGGTCTGGTGAAGGCTTACGATACATTGTCAGTGAATAACCTCAAGCATCCACCGCAGGTAGTCCGGGGCCACATAGGAGAGAGGTATCACTAGGATCTCGGAGACCTCGTAGGGATGTTTTTCCTTAAGCCACGAAACTATCTGTGACTCCTTCTTGCACAGGGTCTTAAGCTTGAGCTGATACTCCCTGCCGGTCCTTATCTTGCCCTCCCATCTGTAGATGCTTGTTATCTCGGTGGTTACCTGGGCACAGGCAGCCATGTGGAGCCCCACAGCCTCGCCTCCTGTGCGAAGGGCTTCCTCCCTTGTCGGTAGGTGGCTATTATCTGAATCGGCTGCAATTCCATTAAGTCCCCCTCGGTCTATCTGGTGTTTCTTACTATCCCCGCAAGGGAATCGGCTGCGAACTCCAGAAGAGTTTTCCCCCTGTCAACCGAAACCCTGCCCATATCTCCCCCGACTCCTCCGTCGGGATACATATCCTTCCACTGCTCCGGCGTAAGGGCTGACATGTTCCCCGCCTGCTCCGGATACCTGCCCCGGAACTCCCCCGGCACTGGCCGGGAAAGAATGTGCCATACCATTGAAACCTCTGATGTGGTAACATGAAAACCGGTCTTTCCGAAAAGCTCCTCTTCCTTCATGGAAACCCCGGGCAGCTCCCAGAAACCCCTGTAAGAGGCGTTGATATCCTTCGGCGCCCTGCGGACAGCCCTCAGGGCTGAGCATCGGTTGCCCCCGTGGCCGCTAATGATCAGAATGTTCCTGAAACCGTTCCTTGCGGCCTCGGCTATTATCTCACCGAGCAGATCGGTGTAGGTGGCCTCGGAAAGGGAAAAGGTCCCTGGAAAACCGGTGTGACACAGGGAATTCCCGTAGAACAGCCCTGGCAGAACAGCGCATCCTGTTTCCTCGCCGGCCATGCGGCACAGGGCCTCGGCAATGATGCCGTCGCATCCCAGGGGGGCTTCGCTACCGTGCTGCTCAAGGCTTCCCGCGGGCAGCAGGACCACAGAGCGGGTGCTTTTCCCTACTTCCGCTGACATAGTTTCAATTAGATTCAGACATCACCCCCCGGAGCTGGAGAGTAAATATATGCATAACAGACCCCCGGTCATCACCCTGGAAAACAGGAGATGGGAAAGGATCCCCATACGGACCCGGCTGATCCTGCGGGGGGGACGATCTCCTCCAGGCCATCGAAGAGGGCCTTGAGGCAGCCGGGGAAACCCCGGAAGAGAACGACATCCTTTTCGTGAGCGAAAAGGCGGTGGGCGCCAGCCAGGGGAGGTATTTCGTCCTTGGAGAGGATGAGCTGAGGGTAAGACCCCTTGCCCGGTTCCTCAGCAGGTTCGTCACAAGGACCCCGGCGGGAATTGGCCTTGGTATGCCTGAGACCATGGAGTGCGCCATAAGGGAGTGTGGTGTTTTCAGGATAGTCTTCGCCGCCCTGGCCGGGGGATTCACCAGGATGCTGGGAAGAAAGGGTGACTTCTACAGGATCGCCGGTGAGAAGGCCCGTTCCATAGACGGCCCTACCAGGGGAACAATCCCGCCCTTCAACAACGCCGTGAGCCTTTCTCCCCTGGCCCCCGGGGGTTTCCAGGAGTCTTGCATCGAAGTTCAACTGCCGGGCTGCGGTGGTGGACGTAAACGACATTGGCGGGAACATACTTGGGTGCTGGCCGGTGGATACCGACGGGGAACTCCTGGTCAGAATACTTTCAGACAATCCACTGGGTCAGGGCCGGGCTCGCACACCCGCCGGCATAATAAGGGAGCTAACCCCTCTTTCGAACTCCGAACAGGCTTTCCACGGCTGAAGTAAGAAGAGAGATAACAACAGCAGCCAGAACAGCCCACCAGAATCCCCCTACATGAAAACCGCTGAGGAAATGGGAAGCCAGCATTATCATCAGTCCGCTTATCAGGAACCTTGCCAGGCCCAGTGTCAGTATCTGAAGGGGACAGGTGAGCAGTGCGATGATCGGAGCAACGAAGAAGTTGAGAAGACCGATCACCACAGCGGTAAGGATTACCCCCCAGAAACCGGAGAAAACCATGGCATCGCCAAGGATCAGCGAGGTAAGGTAAAGCACCAGCGCGGCAATTATGAGATGGGGCAGAAGCCCCCCTTTTCCCTTTGTCATTACTCTTCCTTTCTTCCTGAAGAACTTGACAGAAGATAATATATTTTGAATAGTTCGTCCCTCAGCTGGCGGATCGTCCAATGGCAGGACAATGGTCTCTGGAACCATTTATCGGGGTTCGAATCCCTGTCCGCCAGCCACAAGTCTTTATGGGGAGCCAGCGCTCCCCTTTTTCATGTGCTGCATGAAGTTCAGTTTTTTGCTTTCATGCTCGAAGGATATCGGGCAAAGCTTTAACTGTAGAGAGCTCTTCATGAATGACTACCCCGCAATGTTCCCTTTTCGTCGGATACTCGCAATCATAACATGAATATTAGAGTTGACAATTCTATTATTCATGGTGTCATTAACCCATGGTAAGAATAGCAAGATATGAAGAAAAGCTTCTTGAATCCCTGAGGTGTATGTTGACCGGCGGTTGAATACAATGGTGAAGAAGAGTCTCTACTTCTCGTGACACATTCCTGTTTCCCGGTGAACGACATGTTCAAGGGGCTGGAACTCAAAGTCCTCCAGGAGTTTCCTGAACCTGGACCCGCAGGACTTCAGATTGGCGTAGTGCGTTGTTCGGGCAAGGGGGCAGAAGGCAACCCTCGGATGGTCGGGGTCCAGCTCCCAGGGATGCAGATAGAATACCACGGGCTGCCGCTTCCTCTCGCAATGCCTGATGTTCATCCTTGTAAGCGGGTAGGGATATATCCTGAAGTATGCCCCCCCTGACACCGGGATTGAAACCCACGCTGCTTTCCGCGTGGTCACGGGGGCCAGGCAGAGGGGACCATTCGAGGTGCTTATCTCGTGTATGTGACCGGGGAACCCCGGTATGCCGTAGCGATAGTTGAGAACCGGGAATATGCTTGAGTCAATAGTGAATCCCAGACCGGCAACAAGGTCAAGTATCCAGAGAGAGTTGCGGGAAACGGAGAAATAGGGCGCCCGGTAAGATGTGACATCCTGTCCGGAGATGGCCTGGAGTTCCGACCTGGCCCTGTAGATCTGCTCTTTGAGCGTTTTCGGATCGGTGCTGCAGGCGAAGTCATGGGACCATCCGTGGCAATCGGTGGAATGCCCGGCTTCAGCTACGGTCCTCACGAGTTCCGGGTACTTGACCGCAAGCTCACCCAGCCAGAAGAACGAGGCATTCACGCCGTGGAGATCAAGAGTGGAAAGAAGGGACTCCATGGAACCCTTCAGCCTGTAGTCTTCGCTTCTAATGTGGGAACTTCCAATGGGAATACCGCTGTGCCAGTCCTCCACGTCGATGGTAAGGGCATGCTTCATCAGGGGATACACTTTGCTTTCTCAGGGGTGTTTCCAGATGATCTGCCGCCGGATGTGAAACACCTCAAATTTTCCCCTTTGCTGAGTACGGTAACGGGTTTATTCTATGGTCTTCATATCATATTACATTACCGGTCCATCGTGCCCGGGGCAATGGCCGTATGCCTGAACAAAACCCTTCAGAAAGGAAGGTTGTCATGAGTTTGAGGAAAGCGTTTATCGTGCTGGCGGCACTCGTTCCGGTCATCTCCGCCTGCAACATACAGGAGAAGGTGGAGCGTGCCGTGGAAGAACAGGTGGAGACCGCGGTTGCAGAAGCACTTGAGGAGAGCGGCGCACCCATGATGGCCCAGGACATTCCCCAGGGTTATCCCCTGGATGAATTCCCAGTTTACGGAGGAGAGGACTCGGATGTACTGGGCGGTTACCGGCAGTCCTATGAAGACATGCTGGCATACAATCTGGTCATCGGGTCCGGGGACCCCGCCGAGGAGGTCGAAAGGGTGTTAAGGGAAACCTACGAGGAGCGGTCCTCGGAGTTCGACCCGATGTCAGGCAGCGGAATGTTCACTGGAACCCTGGGGCAGTGGCAGTACGCAATAGTTGTGAACGACGGCGAGGCGGACGGTTACGCCACACTGGTCACATACAGTCTCGAAGGGAGATAGAAGGATAAAGCCTGCGGGTACTGTTCCACTGTGTCCGCCGGCTGTATCATACCGGCTATGGCAACAACAGACGATAAAAAAATAATCTATACCATGCACATGGTATCCAGGAAGCACGGGATGAAGTATGTCCTGAAGGACATCTCCCTTTCCTACTTCTATGGCGCCAAGATAGGCGTCATCGGTTTGAACGGTTCAGGAAAATCCACGCTGCTCAGGATAATGGCCGGGGTGGATACCGACATCATCGGCGAGACAAGCCGTGCCTCCGGGTTTACCACGGGTTTCCTGGAGCAGGAACCCTGCCTTGAGCCGGGGAGGACAGTGCGCCAGATAGTTTCCGAAGGAGTTCAGGATCTTGTGGATCTCCTCGAGGAGTATGAGAACATAGGTCTCGCCTTCGCCGAACCCGATGCCGACTACGAGAAGCTGGGCAACAGGCAGGCGGAGCTTCAGGACGCAATTGAGGCAGCCGACGGCTGGAACCTGGATACCAGGCTGAATCTGGCCATGGAAGCCCTGCGCTGCCCCGACCCCGACCAGATCGTCGATGAGCTTTCCGGAGGAGAGCGCCGCAGGGTGGCCCTTTGCAGGCTGCTTCTGCAGAAACCGGACATCCTTCTTCTCGATGAGCCTACGAACCACCTCGATGCGGAAACCGTGGCCTGGCTGGAGAGGCATCTGCAGCAGTACCGGGGCACAGTTATTGCCGTAACCCACGACCGCTATTTCCTTGACAATGTGGCAGGCTGGATACTGGAACTCGACAGGGGTGAGGGAATCCCCTGGAAGGGCAACTACTCCCTGTGGCTGGAGCAGAAGGCGAAACGGCTGGCCAACGAGGAAAAGGCGGACAGCCAGCGGGCCAAGACACTTGAAAGGGAGCTGGAGTGGGTAAGGATGACCCCGAAGGGGAAGCACTCCAGAAGCAAATCCCGCATCTCCCGGTACGAGAAGCTGCTGGCCGAGGGACAGAGGGAGAAGGTCCGGGAGGTAAGCCTTTCATTCCCCCCTGGTCCCAGGCTGGGTTCCGTGGTTATCGAGGCGAGGTCCGTAACGAAATCCTTCGGCAGGAAACTGCTGTTCAGGGATCTGTCCTTCGAGGTTCCCCCCGGTGCCGTGGTGGGTATCGTGGGGCCCAACGGAGCGGGCAAGACCACTCTTTTCAAACTTATAACCGGAGGGGAGGAGCCCGACAGCGGTGAATTCAAGCTGGGAGAAACGGTTAAGCTGGCCTACGCCGATCAGATGCGCTCCGCCCTCGACCCGGAGAAAAGCGTATGGGAGCAGCTTTCCGACAGCCGGGAGACCATTAAGCTCGGTGAAAGCAGAGAGGTCAACAGCAGGGCATACTGCTCCTGGTTCAACTTCACAGGGGCAGACCAGCAGAAGAAGGTCGGCATCCTGTCCGGAGGGGAAAGGAACAGGCTGAACCTGGCCCTGATGCTGAAGCAGGGCTCCAACGTGCTGCTGCTTGACGAGCCCACCAACGATCTCGATGTGAACACACTGCGCTCCCTGGAGGAGGCCCTTGATGAGTTCGCCGGCTGCGCCATGGTGATAAGCCACGACCGCTGGTTCCTCGACAGGGTCTGTTCACACCTGCTTGCCTTCGAAGACGACGATGTGGTCTGGTTCGACGGCAACTGGACCGAGTACGCCGAGTTCCGCAGGAACAAGCTGGGAGCCGCCGCGGACCGTCCCCACAGGTTCGTCCACAGGAAGCTGGAATAACTGACCGGCTGCCGGGGTTGCGGCTTCTCTCACCGTTTAGCATTCATACAGGGGGAAACGGGAGGAGCCTTCAATGGCTGAACTGCTTACAGTGAAGGACATAAGCCGCTGCATCGGGTGCTATTCCTGCATGCTTGCCTGTGCCCGGACCGTCTGGAAGAACTTCTCCCCGGCCATGGCTTCCCTCCAGATCAGGACCTCCGGCGGATTCCAGTCCCCCTTCATTGCCCTCACATGCCGGGGATGCCCCGATGCCCCCTGTGCCCGGGCCTGTGAATACGGCGCCCTTGTGGCAAGGGATGGAGGCGGCGTCGGGTTCAACCGTAACAAATGTGTGGGGTGCCGGAAGTGCACAGAGGCCTGCATCATCGATGTGCTCAGGTTCGATGAAAAATCCGCCAGGCCCCTTCCCTGCATTCAGTGCGGGACCTGCGTGAAATTCTGTCCCCACGGAGTGCTTGCAATGGAGGAGAGGGTATGAGCCGGGCGGAGGACCGGGGAATAAGGGTGATGACCATCGACCTTGCCCGAAGCACCGCGAAGATTGCCCGGCGGACCGACCTCAGCCATTATCTTGGCGGAACCGGCCTGGCGGCGGCGCTTTTCTCTGAATCAATGCGGCCTGATCTCGCCCCCCTGCACCCGGATCAGCCTGTGATCCTGGCCAACGGTCCCCTTAACACCATTTTCCCTGTGGTTACAAAGGTGGTGGCGGTTTTTCGGTCGCCCCTTACCGGTGAATACGGAGAAAGCCATGCCGGGATGAGGCTGGGGCTGGCCATGCGGGGTGCCGGCATCGATGCCATGGTCATGACCGGCAGGGCCCCGGCACCTGTTTACCTGGTCGTGGGCCCGGAAGGGGTAAAATTCGGGGACGCCTCGGCCATCTGGGTCTTGGGTGCATTGAAACCGGAACCATACTCAGGCGGATATCACCTGGAAGCGGCCGGCGCAGCTGCATACGCATAGGCCCCGCCGGAGAGAAGCAGGTTGCCTTCGCCGGTGTGAATGTGGACACCTACCGCCACTTCGGCCGGCTGGGCCTCGGGGCGGTTTTCGGATCGAAGAACCTCAAAGGAGCTGTTCTGTACGGGAACAGCCACGAGAAGATAGAGAACCTGTCAGCCTACCGGGCGGCATACGAGGGTATCTATGAAAAAGTGGTGGGCACGGAGATAATGGAGAAGTACCACGATCTTGGGACATCAATGAACGTCATGCCGCTTAATGAGCTCAACGGTCTGCCCACCATGAACCTGATGAAGTCCTGCTTCGAGTCCGCCGAAGCCATCAGCGGAGAGACCTTCGCGGAGAACACCCTTCTTCGGCAGATCGCCTGCTCCGGCTGTCCCATCGGCTGCATCCATCTGGGGCTTTTCAGGGAGGAGTTCGGCACCGGCCATGAGTACAAGTTCAGAAGCGTTTCCTACGATCACGAGCTTATCTTCGCCCTGGGATCCTTCCTGGGAATGGATTCCACACAGAAGGTGTATCAGCTCATAGACCGGGTGGAGGACCTGGGGCTTGACGCCATCTCAGCCGGTGTGGCGGCGGGTTGGGCGGTGGAGGCCTTCCAGAGGGGCATACTGACCATCGAGGAGACGACCACTCCCCTGGCCTTCGGGGAAACCCGGGGGATACTGGAACTGTTCAGCAACATTGTTCGCCAGCCGAACCGGTTCTACAGAACCCTGGCCCGGGGAACCGAGGCGGCGGCAAAGGAGTATGGCGGCGAGGAATTCGCAATGACCATGGCGGGTCATGAGATGGCCGGTTATCACACCGGGCACGCCAACCTGGTGGGCATGGCCATGGGTAGTCGCCATTCCCACCTGGACAACGCCGGCTACTCCGTTGATCAGAAACACCTCGACCAGAAACCGGAAGAAATGGTAAAGGCACTGGTTGCCGAGGAGAAGCAGAGGAACATGTTGACATCCCTCTGCATCTGTCTTTTTGCCAGGAACATCTACGACACGGAAACAGTGGCCAGGGCCCTGGCGTCGGTTGGCATACACCGCACCACTGAGGAACTGAACCGGCTTGGCGAAGAGATATTCGCCATGAAGAACCGCATTCGACGGGAACTGGGGTTCCAGGGGCGATCCCTGAGGTTCGCCGAGAGGTTCTTCCAGACCGACTCCCTCACCGGTAAGCTGAGCAGAAGCACACTTGAAGCAATGCTGAGGGACTATCCGGAAGAGTGACCTTCCCGCCTAGAAAAGCCTCCTTACCGAGAGGGCGAAGGAGAGGTCCCGGGTGTTCGAACCGGCCATCTGATCGAAAACCCCTATGCCGGAGGTGTTGGTAAGGCCCAGCAGGAACTGATGCCCCCAGGTGTTGTAGCGCATTCCCATAGCGAAGCAGTCCTCCCCGGCGTCTTCCTCAGCCGCGGGGTAGTACTCTCCCAGCAGCGCCAGCCGTTCCGCAACCTGGTACCTGATTCCGAACCCGGCACCGCTGTTCTCCCGGTAGCCGTCGTAGGCCAGGTTGATCACCGGCATGAGCCTGTCCTGGAACAGACCGATGGAGGCGCTTCCCACCGCATTGATGTTGCCCTCGCGGTCAGCAGCGGAGGATGGTTTTACGCTGGAAAACCCAGCCTCTATACCCACCTGGAGGTTTCCGGCGGGAACAGCGCTCCAGCCTGTGTATATGGAATTGTTGTTGCCGAGCCTTGCGTGGGACCCTCCGATGTAGATCCCGTCGGTGGCGTAGTAGCGTATGCCGAACCGGACATTGGCTCCGTTGTCCAGGCCGAAGAATGAGTCCAGGGGATCATTCTTCAGTGCCGCTCCAAAAAACCGGTGGTTCATGGCGAACTCGAAGTTTCCCCGGGAAACCCCGGAAATGGGGGAGTGGAGGTTAAGGAAACTTCCAGTGTAAACCTGCCCGAAGGCAAGAGCCGCCACAACAAGGATGAGTGTGATAGCTTTCATTATTCCCTCCTATAGTTCGAATGAAGCGGACTCGACCCAGATATGGGCCGATGTGAAGTCATCTGCTCCGTCGGCACCGTATGCGAAAATAAAAGTATGGGAATCTCCCATGGAAAGGACTGCATCATAGGCGTCACCGGAGTTCAGGGGCATCCTGAATTCCAGTACCGTTTCCCCCTCGGATTCGTTTCCGCTTAGGAGGGAGGCATCGTCTGTCCCGCCCAGGCTTACATCGGAGGCGTGGGTGACCTGCCCCGTTCCGAAGTCGTCGCGAAGATGGGGAGTGCCGGAATCCACATAGCCTATTATCAGATTGGCGTCCTTCATGAAGGCCGTGGGCTGGAAACCCACCGCAACCCATCCGGTGGTGGGGGCGGTAAGGGTTACAAGAAGGTAATTCGAATCATCGGGGTCTTGCTGCCAGGTGAAGGTGAAATCCTCGGTGGTGTATGTTTTTTCCCCGTTCTGGCCCTCCTCCGGGCCGGTGGAATCGGTTCCACATGAAGCGACCAGCAGCATCAGGGCGGTAAGGCAGGCGATAGTTTTCATCACAGCTCCAGTTCTACGGTTTCGGCCCAAGCGTGGTATCCCTGAAAGTCATCGGAACCCTGGGGTCCGTAGGCCATTATAACAGAGACGGTCATTCCCTCATGAAGAACCTTGTCGTACTGGTCTCCGGAGTCGAGGGGGATGCTGAATGACAGTTCGGTGACCCCGCCGGCCTCAGAACCGGTGATGGCGGTAACATTGGAAGTGCCGCCAAGTTCGGTGTCCGGCGAGTGCGTTATGTGGCCGTCGCCCCAGTCGTCGGAAATGAATACCTCACCGTTCTCCACATAGCCGATCACGATATCCGCGTCCTTCATGGCCGCCGACGGGTCGAAGCCAACCGCCACCCAGCCTGTTGTGGGGGCTGACATCGAAATTGCTATCTCGTTCTCCAGGATGCTCCACTCCATTGTGAAATCATCAACGGTTACGGAGTTCTCCACACCGGGGTTCTGAACCACCTCGGCTCCGGAGGCTCCGGAGCCGCAGCTGAAAAGGACAGCCAGGGAAACAAGGATCAGGGACTTCTGTCTGGAACGTTTTTTCATTGCTTTGTCTCCATTCGCTATTGGGAACTATTCCCATGTATTATTGTTTACCACATATGACAACGGAAGGGGGCAGAGGGTTCCCTTCCATAATTTCCTGAGGAGGGAAGAATGAAAGGGATATTACTGACCCTTGCGGTAATCGCTTCGATGGCCTCGGCACAGACATGGCAGGAGATCACGGTGGACGGCTTTACGCTTCGGTGGGCAACTGTTGAAGATGCCAACCTGGCTGTTCAGCTGAACGGGCCTACCACCGGCTGGGTGGCGGTTGGTTTCGATCCCAGTCAGATGATGCTGGACGCAAACATCATCATCGGCTATGTGGCATCCGGGGATACGAGCATCCGTGACGACTGGGGCTGGCAGACCACCTCCCACAGGGCGGATACACTGCTGGGTGGAACAGATGACGTGACAATTGTCAATGGATTTGAGGAAGGCGGCTCAACGGAGATACACTTCACGATCCCACTTGATTCAGGGGACGAATACGACAAGCCACTAGTGCCGGGGAACACCTACAACATCATTCTGGCCCGGAGCGCCGACGGCCAGGACAACTTCAGCGCCCCCCACTCGACGATCTCAACCGCCACCATCACCATTGAAGAGCTGTCCCTTGAACCGGAAACCTGGGCTTCAATCAAGCTTACTGACTGACCGGGGGATCTTCCTCTTCCAGAAGGAATTCCGCCTCCTCTATAACATCAAGGGTTCCTATGGTGCCAATGAATGTATCGCCATCTTCGAATCTGGGGATACCGTTGATGTTCACCGGTATCTCCATCCCGTCCGGGCGGACAAGTGAGACATGATATGAGCCGCATTCCCCGAGGCTTCTGGCTTCCCTGACGCCGGCGGTTCGGCCGGCGTCCCTGGGGACACCAGCTCGGAGAAATCCCGGCCCACCAGTTCTGAAGCCGGAATTCCCACTATTCGGGAAAATGCCCTGTTCGCGAAGAGGATCTTGTCCATGGGGTCGCACATGACCACTCCCTGGACCAGGCTGTCCACAACGGTGTTGTAGAGGGATTCTATTCGCCTTCTGTTCTGCTCGGCACGGTATCTGCCTATTGCCATTGAAATGCTGTCCGCCAGACCGGAGAACAGGACGAGGTCGGAGCTTGAGAATACATTCTTCATCTCGTAGCTCTGGACCACAAGAACCCCCCATACCCCCTGGGAGTCCCTGAGGGGAACACCCATCCACTGCTCGCTTGGGCTTCCGATGGCCCTGACTACCCCCTTCTCCACCATTTTGTTGTAGTCGTCGTGGGCCACAAGAAGTGGCTTGCCGGTCAATCTTACATGTTCCGTGAGGCTTCCCCGCATTGATTCCATGCTGATGAAGGATTCAACGCCATCTTCCCTGTCAATGGAATAGGGGAAGGAATAGGTTTCATTGTGCCTGTTATAGAAGGCGAAGTAGAGGTTGGGGGTGTGAATGATCCGGGAAAGCTCGTTATGAATGAACTCCAGAAGGTTCCTCAGTGAGTCGGTCCTGACGGTTTCCTCGGCTATGGCGTGGAGAACTGCGTAGATGGATTCAGCCTTCTGCCTTTCCGCAACCTCCCTGAGAAGAAGGTCGTTCGCCCTTTTCAGTTCAGCTGTTTTCGAATCGATCATGTCGTGGAGCTGGTTCTGGAGCCGCTTGAGGTCTTCCTCGGCCCTCTTCTTCTCGTCGATGTCCAGGGCAACCACCTCTATGTAAACCAGATTTCCGCTTCTGTCCACCTGTCCGGTGGCGGTGAGAGAGACCCAGAAAACGCTGCCGTCCTTCCTCTTCCACCTGGTTTCGAATCCGTTAACGATCTTCTTTTCCCGGAGTGTATCCAGGAGCTGGTCCCGATGGGCCACTTCCACCCATGTTGCGGCTATCTCCAGATTGAATATCTGGTGCTCGTTCTCGTAGCCCAGCATGGACACAAGCCCGGTGTTCACATAGAGGATGTTTCCCCCCACCGCTGCCTTGAACACGCCCACCGGGGAGTTCCGGTCGAGGCGCTCCAGGCTGTCGGAACGGTGCATGAGGACCTTCTGAACGAAGAGGAACTCAGTGATGTCACTGAAGGAGCAGATGTAGCGTTTTTCGCCGTTTTCCTCGTGGCCGAAGAGTTCCACCCTGAACTCACGGCGGTCGTCTTCGGTGTTGTATGCCATTGTGCATGAGCCCCTGGCCTTCTCCACCTCGACTATCATCATCATCTGGGAGAGGAAATCGTCCCCGCTGACCATGTGAGAGACAAGGTCGGAGAGGGATAGAGAACTTCGTTCTTTAAAGGTGTTCCTGAAGGCGAGGTTGGAATCGGTGGGATTCAGCCGCTGGTCGTAGACCGCAACGGCGATATTGGTGTGTTCCCGAACGAACTTTTCCAGGGAATCCATTTTCTTCCTCCCCTATGATAATGTACAGGAGAAAGCAGAAAGAAAACAGCCCCCGGCGGGTGTGCCGGGGCTGCTGAAAGGAGGCCTTACGGCCTGTCACAGACCTTTTTCGCTATTCGTTTCCCCATAACCACATAGATGCAGGGTTCAACGATCAGAGTGAGTATCGTTGCCGCAGCCAGGCCGAAGATAACGGTTACCGCCATTGGCGCCCAGGATTCGGCGCCCTCTCCTATGCCAAGGGCAAGGGGGGTCATGGCCAGTATTGTGGTTATTGACGTCATCAGTATGGGCCGGAGCCTTGTGGTTGCCGCTTCGACCATTGCCTCCTCCAGGGAGTTCTTCTTTTTGCAGAGGGTCTGGTTGGCGAAATCAACCAGGACGATCCCATTGTTCACCACAATTCCAGCCAGCATCAGCACGCCGATCAGGGACATCACAGAAAGAGGTGTTCCGGTGATGAAGAGCCCGATGGACACGCCGATTATGGACATGGGCACGGTGAAGATTATGATGAAGGGTTCGAGAAGGGATTCGAACTGGCTGGCCATAACCATGTAGACCAGAATGGCAGCAACAAGTATTGCGATGCCAGGTACAGGAAGGTTTCCTTCTGGTCCTTCATCTCTCCACCGTATTCCACCCGAGGCCGTAGGTATTGTTCTCCTCTACCACACGTTCAACTTCCGCTGCGACCTTGTCGAGGCTTCTGCCGGACACATCGCAGCTGATGGTCACGGACCTCTGCTGGTTGGTGCGCTGGATGCTGGTGGAGATAAGCCTTTCCGTGTAGTGGCCGAGGTTGGCGGCGGGGCTTCCCATCACCGGGAGATAGTCGAGCTCTTCCCGGGAATCCCGCATGTATTCCGGGACACGGACCACAACATCGTACTCATCGCCGCCCTCGCGGTATACCGTTGCCGGCGAGTTCCCGAAGGCGTTGCTTATTTCACCGGCCACCGAGGATGGATGCATACCCCTGAGGGCAAGCAGAAGATAGTCCTGCCGGAAGGTAAGCTCCGGAATCATGTCCTCCATGGATGACTGGGGTTCCCTGACCCCCTCGATCTCCCCAACGGCGTCACTTATCTTCTCGCTCTCCGAGGCCAGTATATCAAGGTCGTCTCCATAGATGGTTATCTCTATGGCGCCGCCTCCCATGAAATTGCCTCCGGAGATGTCATACTCGAAACCGGGCACTTCATCCAGGAGCTCCCTTATTCGCTCTTCATACTCGGCCTGGCTTGTGGATCTCTGTGTAACTGGAACAAGCCTGAACATCATTTCAACCGAGTGGGAGCCCTTGCCTCCGCTGAAAATGGCGTCGAAGCTCCGGATGTTCCCACCTGTGTGTAGAGGGTTATCAGGTCGTCGTCCTCAAAGAGCTTGATAATGGTGTCCTCGAGGGCAACCGCCATGGCGGTGGTGGTTTCCAGGTCGGTTCCTATGGCGGCCTCGAGATCCAGCCGTATCATTCCCTCGTCGTTGGAGGGGATGAACTCGGTTTTCATAGCGGTGAAAAGGGCAAGGCTGCCAGCGAGAACGATGCCCGTTATGATGAGAACCAGTTTTTTTCTCTCAAGGGCTACTGTCACCATTCCCGTGTAGCGCCGTTCGAACCTGTCAAAGCCGTTCTTTATCCTGTCCCCTATGGAGCCCTGCTTGTGCCTGGGGACTAGTTTTTCAGCGAAGGAGCTGAGCAGTGGTACCAGGCTGAGGGCCACGAAGAGGGAAACAATGAGGCTGAACACTATTGTCAGCACCATTTCCCTGAAGAGCTGTCCGGCAAGACCTGGAACGAAGAGAATAGGTATGAAAACAGCCAGTGTGGTCATGGTGGAGGCGGAGATGGCCATTCCGACTTCTCCGGCTCCCTTCACCGAGGCGTCGGTGGTGGAGTCTCCCATGCTTCTGTGCCTGTAAATGCTTTCCAGAACAACTATGGAGTTGTCCACGAGCATTCCCACAGCCAGCGCCAGACCCGCCAGGGAGATCATGTTCAGGTCCACATCGAAGAAGTGCATAACGGCGAAGGTGACCACGATGGATACGGGGATCGCCGAACCGGCTATCAGCGCCCCTCTGGGTGACCTGAGGAAGAACAGAAGGACCAGGAAGGCCAAAAAGGACGCGGTGATGGCGGTATTGGCCAGATTGGAAATGGACTGGGTGATGAAACCGGACTGGTCGTACATCACATAGGGCACCACCTGGCCGGTGTAATCTTCGGCGATCCTGTCCAGCTCGTCCTGTACCGCTTCGCACACGTTCACCGTGTTGGCGTCGCTTCTTCGCTGGATGAACGCGAAGAGGGACGGGGTCTGGTTCATACGGATCACTTCCGTTAACTCGGCCTCTCCGTCAATAAGAGTTGCAACATCCCGTACAAGCACCGGACCGGCGGGGCCCTGACCCACCACCAGCTGTTCCAGTTCACTGAGGGATGTCACGCTGGACTCTATCCTGACATTTATCCGCTCACCACCGGACTCTATGTCCCCCGCAGGCGTGTCGTTCCTTACCCCTGCCAGGGCTCCAACTATCTGGCTGATGGTTATCCCGGCGCTTTCCATCCTGGCGGGGTCCACCTCTATCTGTATCTGCCGTTCCAGACCGCCCACCACTGAGACCGAACCCACTCCGACCTGTCTGGCAAGCCGGGGTTCTATCTCATCTTCAATCAGCTTTTTCAGGGCGAAATCATCAAGGACAGGGCTTGAGAAGCCGATGAACATAATGGGCTGCATCGAGGGGTCGAGGGCGAGGACCATCGGGGACGAGGCGTCATCGGGCAGAGCGGCTCCGTAGAGGTCTATCTGACGCCGGATATCCGTTTCGGCCTGCTCAAGGCTGTGTCCCCAGTTGAACTCAGCCATCACCACGCTTGACCCGTTGGTGGAGGAGGATGAAACTTCCTTGACGCTCTCCACCCTGGAAACCGCTTCCTCAAGATATTTGGTAACGAGTTTTTCCATTTCCTCCGGGCCGGCCCCGGTCATGCTGCTGGCAACGATCACCATAGGGAACTCGAGCTTCGGGAAGAGATCGATGCCCAGCTGTGTTAGGCCAAAGAAACCAACCCCCACAATGAAGATGAAGAGCATCAGGAAGGTTATTCGGCGCCTTACCGATACGCTTGAAAGGCTCATTGGTTCACCACTTCCACCGGCCCGCCTTCAACAACGCTGTTCTGTCCCAGGGTGATCACCATGTCACCGACCTGGACTCCGGAGGTTATCTCAACGCTTCCGTTGCTTATGAGCCCGGTGGTTATGTCCCTGAGCACCGCCTTGCCGTCCTCGACAACCGCCACCTGGTAACCCTCCCTGGTTCGGCGGAGAACACTCATGGGAAGCACCATTGCTTCGGTTTTCGAATTGGTGATTATGGAAACCCGGCCTGAGAATCCCGGGCGCAGCCGGCCCTCGGGATCGTCGAATCTGACCTCGGCGCTGACCTGGCCGCTGACCGGGTCCACCGACGGAGAAACCGCGGTAACTATTCCGGGAACGGATTCGTGATCGATGGCGGGAACGGTGACATAGGCCGCCTGACCCACTTCGAGACTGAAGATATCCGATTCGGGAAGAAGGACCCTGGCCACCACACCTCCGTTGCCGGAAATGGAAAGAAGGGGGTTCTGACCGCTCATGTTCCCCTCCCTGGCCCAGACCCTGCCAATACGTCCGGTGAAGGGGGCCACTATCCAGGCATTGTCACGGGTGCTGCGGGCCTGGGTATATCCGGCCTGTGCCTGTCTAAGCTGGGCTTCCGCAGCCTCCAGAGCAACCCTGGCACCATCGAGTTCCTGGGCGCTCAGGGCCCCAGCCTCATGGAGGGTTTCCATTCTTGTGTAGTTGGCCCGGGCGTTCTCGGCGTTGGCCCTGGCGGCGCTGACCGAGGCAAGGGCGCTTGATGTGCCGGCGTTTACCTGCTGATCGGTATCCATTCTGATCAGCCGGGTGCCGGCCTCGATCTCTTCACCTTCTGTAACCAGCACCTCCTCCACGGTTCCCGGTATTGAGGCGTAGAGCAGGGCTTCCTGGGCGCCTTCAAGGCGTGTATTGGCATAAACCTCAGAGGCGATGGTGGACGGTTCCATTTCCTGAACCCTTACCCTGACCACCCGCTGGGCCTCCTCTTCCGAGTCGGAACCGCAACCGGATGCGATGATGAGTGCCAGCATCAGCACCGGAACCAGTATTTTGTCCGGTTTCATTTGGTTTCCTCCTTAATACCGATCGGTCTATCTATCTCAAGAATTCCAAGGGCCCTGGCCAGGCCCGCTTCAGATGTTTTCAGCGAATAGAGGGCCGAGGCGTAGTTGGTTCTGGCCTGTGTAAGCGCGAGGAAGGCTCCGTCCATGTCCAGCCTGGTAATTATTCCCGCCTCGTAGGATACCCTGGCGATCTCAGCACCCTCCTCGGCCTGTTCCATGGTTGATACGGCGGCTGCAACGGTTTCCCTTGACTGATGAAGCGAGTTCCATGCGGCAACCAGACCAAGTGAGGCGTAGTTCTCGATGTTTTCCGCCTGGGCCCTGGTTGCCAGCCTGTCGTATCGTGCCGACCTGTACCCGCTGTAATCGTTCAGGCCGTTGAACAGGGGAACCTGAATGGAAGCCGATGTGGTCCAGTTCCTGGTGTAGTCCTCCCCGGTTATCTCCATGATGTCGTCCACGCCGGCCTGATAGCTGTAGCTGGTCTGGAAAACCAGCTGCGGCGCAAAACTCGCCGCCGCCATGTTAACCGTTGCGTCGCCCAGGGCACGCATCTCCCTGGCGGACTGCAGCTCGGCGCTGTTCATTTCCATGAGCCTGCGTGCCTCTTCCAGTGTTTCCGGCAGCTCCACCGGGAAGGGATCGCAGAGATCTCCTTCCAGAGTGACCGGCCTGCTCTCGCTGAAGCCGAGGCTCACCGCGAATGCGGCGGTGGCGTTTTCCAGGCCGGCTTCCGCGGCGATGGAGTCCGGCCTGCGGTTTTCATAGGCCACCCTGCTCTGAAGCAGCTCGAACCGGCTTATTGTCCCCGCCTCGTACCTCTGCTCAGCAAGAGAGTAGCCCTCCCTGGCTATATCCAGCGCCTCGGTGGTGACATCCCGCATCATTTCCGCCAGAAGCACTCCGTAGAAGGAGCCTATAACATCCTCAACGGCGTCCTGTTCCACCATTGTGAGGGATATGCGGGACAGGTTAAGGGCCCTGGAGGACATGGAAGCCCCCGCCGGACCCTGGAGCACCAGGGGAAGGGTTGCGGTAACGCCGTAGGAAGACGCCCACTCGGTGCCCATGGGTATGGAGCCCATACCGGGAATGGTAAGTTCCTGCACATCATGACTTTTCTGATAGGCCAGGGACAGGTTAACGCTGGGAAGGAACCATGTGTGGGCGGCATTTCTGTCCCAGCGGGAGCTTTCCAGCTCGTTCTCGGCGGAAACCACGTCTCCCCGCTGACGAAGGGCTGTCTCAATCGCCTCCTCCAGTGTGAATGCCGCCGCTGCGGAGACGGACAGCAGAAGGGTCATACCTGTTAATGCAATTTGTTTCATCTGGCGTACCTCTCTCCCTTTCCGATCCCGTCGAAGACCATCTGGACCATCTTCTCGGCGAAATCTTCGGGTCTTACCGATTTAAAGAAATCAATGCCTTTTATTCTCAGGGCGCCGTCGAGGAGGGAGTTCAGCATGCCCATTGTAAGGTGGAGGTCAGCATCGGGTCTTACCTCACCCCTTTCAATGGCTGTGTTGAATACCGGCTCCAGCCTGTTGAACATCCTCACTATCCGTGCCCTGGCCTCGGCGCCGCATATGGTCTTCGTTGTGGCCATTATCCTTATGGCGTTGGAGAGCTCCGGCTGATTCACCGTCTGGTCAACCCGGATCGCTATGATGTTCTTAAGGGCTTCCCTGAAGGATATCCCCGGGCTGAGACACTGTTCCACCATTTCAAAGAGTGAATCCTCTATGTGTTTCACAAGTTTCTGGTAGAAACCGACCTTGCTGCCGAAGTAGTAGTAGACCATGGGCTTGGTCACCCCGGCCCTGGCCGCCACTTCGTCCATGGAGATCTCTTCGGGGGTTTTTTCGCACAGAATGGCCAGCCCCGCGTCGAGAAGTCTCTGCTGGTTATCCGATCGTTTTGGCACCGGTCCTCCTGTTCTTACTTACGAGTAAGTAAAACATAAGGCTCCCTGCGAAATCGTCAATCCCTGTCGGTTTATTGAAACGCAGGTTCGCCGGCGAAATCACGGGAACCATTCCGGGGCTTTCCCTGTTGTATTGTATGTAATAGTATTGTTGCCAACATATACGGAATCGTCCTTCCGTAATGAAAGTTACAACCTGCAAACCGAAAGGCTGCCGATGACCCTATTCCTTCAGATATCAATGCTCGTGCTCTCCCTGCAGGGAGCCGACATCACCTTCACTCTGAACCCTTCGGATGTTCAGTTCACCGAGTTCCGCGGGGAAGAGGCCGTATATCTTCCCGGCGGTGCCTGCCCCTTCGAGAACGGCGAGCCGGCCCTGCCGGGAATAGGCTATTCCATGGTTGTTCCCCAGGGAGCCAGCCTTGAAAATGTCTCCGTCGAGGTGCTGTCAACGGTGGAGCTCCCCGGCGTACACAGGATACTTCCCGTTTTATCGCTTCCCATCGGCGAGCCTATCCCGCCGGTTATCCCGAGAAGCGACAGTTATAATGGGATGATGTTTCCCGCCAGCATGGTCCATAACATCCATACGGGCAACAAAACCGGATACAGAATCGCTTCTTTTACTTTCGTTCCCTTTACCTGGAACCCGGGAACCGGCGCCCTCTCCGTTGTAACCGAAGCCAGGCTAACTCCTGTAACCGCAACGGATCCCCTGGTGCGCTCCCTTACCCTCACCGACGATCAGATAAGGACCGCCGCCCGGGGCCTTGAAAACCTGGTGCAGAACCCTGAGATGCTGAGGCACTACGCCCCTGCTTCCAGGGGCGGTTTCGACGGCCCTCCATGGGTGGTCATAGCCGACGAGGAACATCAGGAAACCCTTCAGCCCCTGGTCGACCTGAGGAACACCACCCATGGTTCACAGTTCGTTTCCACCCAGTGGGTGTACGACAACTACGACGGCAGAGACACCCAGGAACAGATAAGGAACTACCTGAAGGACGCCTACGAGAACCAGGGCCTGATCTATGCCCTTATAGTTGGTGACTTCGGTGAAACCACCAGGGTCTCTCAGTTGAACATCGGTGGGAATACCATGAACGCCGTTGCCGACCTGTACTACAGCGACCTCGACGGCGACTGGGATTCCGACGGCGACAACAAGTTCGGAGAACTCAACGACGGCGTCGACTACTACAGCGACATCTACACAGGCAGGTACTCCACCGATGTCCCCTCCCGCCTGGCAACCATGACCAACAGAACCGTTGCCTACGAAACCAGCCCCCCGGCGGGGGACTGGCAGACAACCGCCCTCCTTGCCGGTGCCGGGCTCTGGCCCGATGTGGGCTACTGGGGATCGTTCATCTGTGATTCCATCGACCTGAGGATCCCGGATTCCTGGACCGTACACAAGCTCTACGAAACATATACCTCCCATCCGAACAACATGATCGAACTCTACAACGAGGGGGTTTCCTACAGCAGCCCCACCGGTCACGGCTTCCAGAGCGGCATTTACTGGTACTACAATCCCCCCACTGACATTATATCCGCCGCTAACTACACGGGCCTCACCAACAACGACATGCCCACTGTTTCCACTCCATCGCCTGCCTGGCGGGTAATATCGAGAACATCGCCTCAATAGCAGAAAGACTTATGTTCTGGCCCTCCGGCGGTGCCGTGGCCGTTATGTTCAATTCAGAGAACGGCTGGGGCTCCCCTCCCAACATGGGTGCCAGCGAATGGCTTGAACTCTACTTTGCCATCGTGCTTTTCGAGCAGGAAGAATATGAGCTGGGGTATGCCCATTCCCTCTCCAAGGACCAGTTCAAGGCCAATGTGAGCATAGGCATGCAGAACTGGGTCCTTCAGGAGAACAACCTTCTCGGTGACCCGGCCCTCCGTTTCATCTCCGGCCAGATGGGCATCGAAGGGGAAGAGGAAGCGCCCGGGGCACTCCCTGTGATATTCGCTCCCAGCCCCAACCCCGTTTCCGGAGCATGCGCCATTGGTTATGACATGCCCGCGGCGGGTAATGCCCGGATATCGGTGTTCGACATTTCCGGAAGGGTTGCCGCCAGGGTTCACAACGGCAGCCTCGGAGCAGGAGCGGGAAGCCTGGGCTTCGATGCCTCGGAGCTTCCCTCGGGCTACTACAGTCTGGTGATCAGCACCCAGTCGGGAACCGCTTCCGCCCCCATGCTGGTCCTCCGCTAGAAGACATCTGCAGAAAAGGCCGCCCACAGAACAGGGCGGCCTTTTCTTCAACCCCCGCACCGAATAGTTTACCTTCTGAAAAAAGCTATGCAACGCAAACACAACGGGGGACAGCCATGCACACAGTTCTCGCGCTCTTAACGGTTCTTCTTTCCCAGCTTCAGCCGCTCTCCTTCTCCCTTGATCCCTCCTCAGTTGAGTTCTCATCATTCAGGGGAAGGGACGCGGTGTTCATACCCGGGGGGCATCCCCCTTTTCACCCGGCGAGCGGCCCTCCCGGGAATTGGCTACTCAATGGTGATTCCCCGGGGTTCAACACTTGATGAGGTGAGTGTTTCGGTGGTTTCCTCGGTGGAGCTTCCCGGTGTGTACAGCATGGTTCCTGTGGTTGTAGTACCCCTGTCCATGCCGGTGCCCTCCATTTTGCCCTATTCATCTGAGGCCTTCGGTGAGCGGGTTTTCCCCGCCTCCTCCATCCACCACATCGATACCGGGAACAAGTGCGGTTTCAGGATCGCTTCATTCTCATTCGTTCCATTCCGGTGGGAACCGGCCACGGGAAAGCTCTCGGTTATAACCGAAGCGGTCCTCACTCCTGAGCTCACCATTGATCCGAGTTCCCCTTCCCTCACCCTTGCCCCGAATCAGGTTGACATGGCCACTGAAGCCCTTCAGCATGTGGTTATGAACCCCGAGATGCTGGGGGAGTACGCCCCGGCCACCGGGGATGGTTCCAGGGGCGCCCCCTGGAT
>LQAJ01000101.1_pt1 | contig 55343 bp, 64 predicted proteins | sample 1535811 | NCBI WGS metagenome assembly LQAJ01 (sample SAMN04331587, study PRJNA305678) | bioreactor metagenome | isolation source: bioreactor_6 inoculated with Wadden Sea sediment 2nd replicate of a... | place: Germany: Wadden Sea, Janssand Flat
AAAACCCCACCTGACCATTTTAGAGAAAATCGGTCAGGTGGGGTTTATTTTATTTCATTTAAATGCATGCAATTGCGTTGACAAACACCATGCATTCATTTATATTTATTAATATATCGAAACATCTTTATTGCTTTTTTGTAATACAGTGTTCGGTACTCCACGCATGATTCTCGGCTCCACCCAAGATAACCATGAATACGCCTGTAAGTTTCTTGATTAGGAAGCTAAAGCTTCCCGATTACTATTCCCCATTATCTTGGAGCCGAGATATCAACAAAATTTCCTGCCACAGCAAAAAGCTGTGGTTTTTTTTGCATTCTTTCACTGACTTTTGTGAAGAGGGAGCATTTCGCATCCATCCCCACATTCAACATTTATTTATTATAAATTGCTTATTGACCACCGGTTTAAACCAAGACATTTCGCTCTAAAGTCTCTTCTTTTCATCTCTTGAAATCTTCCAGTCTACAACTAAGCTCGTTAAAAGTAGGGCCACGCCAGTCCACATGAAGGGTTTAGCCGGATTAATGGGACAAAATCCTGGCGGAGAAACCCGGTTTAAATAAAGTGTATAACCAAATGCTCCAAGTCCCATCACAAGACCTAGAATAAAGGTGATTTGACTGATTCTCTTTAAGTTAGGCATTGGCATTTCCCCTTGTAAAGATCATGGTCTTGTCACTAGACAAACTATCATCATAGCACCACTCTTCTTTATTAAAACCTTTCAGGGCCTCAACGGACTCAATGCGATTTTCAACCATATAATGAACCATCATCCCCCTTGCTTTTTTCGCATTCGTTCCAATGGTCTTAAGTTTGCCATTCTTATATTCCTTGAATTCAACCGTGACCATTGGCATTTTAACAAGACGCGAAAACTCCTTTGATGCCAAATTTATAACAATATCTCCATCATCAAAGGGATGAGACAAATCATTCTTCCAAAAGGCATAAAGACTATCTTCTATCACTTTCATTTTCATGTCCAGCCTGTATGCACTAATGCCAGTAAGTGGCGTTAGTATGCCATATAGGGCGGACAATATCCGAACGTGGTCTTCTAGATAATTAAGGGCATCATCTGAATATGCCTCAACTGGTATTTGCCTAAAGGCAAGGCCACTATATGCTTGAATGGCAGGCCGTATCCCAGTATGTCCAAAATTTTGATATGTTTCATAAACTCTGTCCAGAATATCATTTTTTATATTCATGATTTTCCCAAGGTCTTCTTTTGAAAAAGCTTGAATGTGATTGACCAAAGTCTTGGTCTGCTTTAAAAAAGGAAGCATTTTCATGTCATCAACAGCTTCTTCTTTATAGCTTTGCTCCTTGCTTGGTGATAGTAAAACCCTTAACATAATATCGTCCTTTACTCTTTAACCCCGTCTCGAATAAGCCTTGTAAAATTGTGCCCCATGGCCTGTTCGATGTAGGGTTCCAAATGCCAAAACTGTTTGAACTTCTTATATTCTTCGATAGCATCTGCTACCTTGCCTTCTTTTTTAAAAGCACGAATCAGTATATTTTTCGGTGTGTGCTCCATATCAATAAACTCTAGGACTTGAACCTGATAGCCAAGTATCTCAAGAACATTGGCCCGCAGACTGTCTGTCACCAGTGAGGACATTCTTTCTTTAATGAGACCATGTTTTTCCATTGGTTCCATGACAGGATTATGGATTTTCTTAAAGAACTCATGCTGACAGCATGGAACCGCCAGAATAACAGACGCATCCCATCCCACCGCTTTGACGAGTGCATCATCCGTGGCCGTATCACAAGCGTGAAGTGTCACAACCATGTCTACACCACCATCCTGAGTATAGTCTCGAATATCCCCTTGCAAAAACTTTAGCCCCTGGTAATCAAGTTCCTCAGCCACCTTGTTGCAGTAATCAATGACATCTGTTTTTAGATCTAGTCCAATAATGTTGACCTTTAAATCCATTACTTTTACTAGATAATAGTAGAGGGCAAACGTTAAATAAGCCTTGCCACATCCAAAGTCGATTATGTTAATGGCCCGGTCTTTAGGCAAATGGGGAATACAATCTGCCACCATCTCAATATAGCGATTAAGCTGTCTAAACTTGTCGTATTTTTTTGTTAAGACCTTGCCATCCTGATTCATAACGCCGAGTTTAACAAGAAAATCGTGGGGAATCCCCTCTTCAAGCAGGTAGGCTTTTTTTCTATTATGGGATAGGTCCACACTGTTACGCGTTGGTTGTTTTCTAAGAATTTTAACCTTGCCCTTCTTACTGATCAGAACCTGATAGTCCGAATCTATGGTATAGAGCATGGCTTGTCGGAAATATGTCTCCATAAGCTCTTTTAGCTTTTCAGCAGATTCATCATTTGTTAAATTCTCATGGAGAACCTTGTTATCATAATGATAAGTGACCTGATTGAGTCGTTCGCCTTTAATCAAGACAGGCTTAATATCTATCTTTTTAAAGGTCTTTTCCACACCTTTTTGTATATTGCTAATTGCAGCAAAGATTAAACTTTCTTTTTGAAATATCTCATCAATTAATTCTTTAATATTCTCCACTTTATTTCTCCAGTTCTTTTACGTCAGTAACGAGTCCTGATTCTATGGTTTCATCATGCAAAACTTGGATAAGAAGCTTGGCGACATCTTCTGGTTTACGCAGATCGCCCTTTTCTTTAAACCCTCTAAACATCTCAACATCTTTAAAATCAGCTTCTTCTTGTGCGCGGATCTGGGCCTGCATGTCTGTGTCCATAATGCCCGGACCAAAAGAAATGGCTGCTATGCCTTCATCCCCTTGTTCAAGCCCGATAGATCTTGTCATCATATCAACCCCGGCTTTTCCGATGCAGTAGGCATTCCAACCATAAATAGGTCTTTTGCCAGCGCCCGAGGAACAGTTAGTATCCGCCTTTTGGCTTTACATCTTTAAAGCCTTCAACAAATCCGTTCGAAAGGATCATCGGTGCACCAAGATTCAGGGTGAGACTCTTCATTATATCATCTGGACTCAGTGTTCCAACTGGACCAACAGGATCAATGCCCCCAGCGTTGTTAATCAGATATATTTCGGATGCACGTTCTAGATCCATCTCATTTTTCGCCCTTTGAATAAGCTCTTTTAAGTCGCTTACAGATGAAAGATCAGCTTTCAGTTCCGTGTAGTTTGAAAAAGCGCTGTGCTCAGTGTGTCCGCTTCTTGAAACGCCTATAATGTGGCAATCACTATTTAAAAGTTGACTTACAACCTGTTCGCCCAAGCCTTTTGATGCGCCAGTAATAATATAATATTTCATGAAGCCTCCTGACTCTTGTCCGGTATTCCTAAATTATAAATAAGCCTTCACTTATAATTTAGAATATCTCATTTTTTTGTCCACTTTTTTTCCGTTTTCTGTATTTATCTTTAAAAGAATAGGGTATGTATGTCCATATCGATTAAAAAACCTGTCTAATCTTATTATACATGAACTTGTAAAGTGAGACAGGACAACTTAAGGGGGAATATTCATGAAAATCGGGCCTATAAAATTCATGAAGCAAGACCTAATGCGGCGAGTCATCTATGCCCTGCTCCCGATCATTCTTGCTTCCGTTTACTACTTTGGTTGGCGAGTCATTCCGCTTATTATCAGCACAAGTTTCTTTGCTGTACTAGCAGAATGGTCTTTCAAGCGAAGCACTGGCAAACCTGTCTCTGAAGCAGTCTTTGTCACAAGTATTCTATTTGTACTCACACTACCTCCAAAAACACCTTACTGGGTCGCAGCTGTCGGCATTGTGTTTGGTATCGTTTTTGGTAAAGAGGTCTTTGGCGGCTTTGGGCGAAACGTTTTCAATCCAGCTCTTGTCGGACGGGCCTTTGTCTATGTATCTTTTCCAAAATTTTTAACCATCGAATGGGTTGCCCCAATTCGGGATTCTGTTTTCGGTGGATTTACACGTTACATAGGACCTACAATTGATGCTGTAAGCAATGCAACACCCCTCATGACATTTCGAAACACAGGGGAAGTCATGGCTTATGAAAACATGCTTTTTGGAAATATTTCTGGGTCATTAGGTGAAACGAGTGCCCTTTTGATCATATTAGCAGGTTGCTATCTTATTTATACGAAGACTGCGCATAAAGAATCTACCTTTGGTGTCCTCATTGGATTTGTCATCACGTCTCTGGCCTTTAATTTTTTAAATGTCAAGGAAGTGCCTAATCCTGTGTTTGGTCTCCTTTCTGGCGGCATTCTTTTTTCTGCTGTTTTTATGGCGACCGATCCTATATCATCACCAAAGACAAAAGAAGGTCGATGGATTTATGGCTTAATGATTGGAACATTGACAGTTATAATTCGTGGTTTTGCCCTTTTCTCAGGAGGCGTTATGTTCGCTATTCTCATAAGCAACAGTTTTGGTCCTCTTCTTGATGAAATGGTCAAAGCCCTCAAAGCACACAAGAAGAACAAACAAGCCTCAGTAAAAGGGGGGACAGCAAATGGCTAACAAGAAGAAAAAACCCGTCTTGTTTCCTGTTGTTTTCATGATCATCATATCAGCTGTATTCACTTTTATTCTTGCATCGCTCAATGCAGCATCTCTTGATTTGATAGAAGCCCAAGAGGCTCTAAAAAATCAGAGAAGTCTTCTCTATCTATTTGATCAGCCTATTCCTGAAGATAGAGAAAGTGTTCAAACGCTTACAAGAATTTATTTGAAATCAAGAGTATTGATGACATCACTTACTACCAAGCCGTTTCAGAGGGTGAAGTCATTGGCTACGCTTTCCCATTCCAAGGGTCCGGACTTTGGGGCTCAATCTGGGGCTATATCGCCATTGATCCTGACTTTACAGAAATCATTGGAATTGATTTCCTCAAGGATTCTGAGACACCAGGCCTTGGGGGGCGGATCAATGAAACTGCTTTTAAAGAACAGTTTAGGGGCATAGACATCAGCGCACAGATGGACAAATTTGTTATTTACAACCCCGCAGAAAATGGAAACGCAGATGTTATCACAGGTGCCACACTCACATCAAATGCTGTTCAAAACATGATCAATGCAGAAATAGAACGCCTGTTAGAAGATGTAAAGGGGAGATCTAAATGGCTGTTAAGACAAAAAGATATTCACCCTTGGTGTTTGGGGCGACAATCCTGTTTATAGACAAATACTGGGCATTTGTTCTGCCCTGGCTGTAACAAACCTTATGATGAACTCACTGTTTATGGGGCTTGGACTCATGTTCGTAACAAGTTTTTCATCACTGACCGTATCACTTCTTCGCAATCATACGCCGAAGCATATACGCATGATGGTACAAACCCTTATTATTTCAGGCTACGTTATTATGGTTGATATATTTCTGAAAGCCTATTTCCCAGCTATGAGCGAGACCCTTGGCCCCTATGTCGGTTTGATTATCACAAACTGTATTATTATGGGTCGAGCAGAGGCCTTTGCCCAGTTTAACTCGCCTATACCATCCTTCTTTGATGGTCTGGCCAATGGCATAGGTTATGCACTCGTCCTATTGTTCATTGCCTTTTTCAGAGAACTTCTCGGATTCGGCAGTCTCTTTGGATTCAATATTCTTGGACCAAATTGGGTCAGCTGGACACTCATGATAATGCCTCCTGGTGCATTTTTCATGTTGGGCATTGTTATTTGGATTTCAAAAAGACTTCTTCCTAGTGATGAAGACACGGCGAAAGGGGGCGCAAAAGCATGATAGACATACATCCAATGGTCATTTTCTTTGCAGCTATTTTTACAAACAACATGATTTTATCGAACTTCCTCGGTATGTGTTCATATATAGCTGTTTCCAGTGAAATTAAAACTTCATTGAGCCTTGGTCAAGCTGTGACTTTTGTCCTCACCTTCACCACATTGCTTAATTACTTGGTATATCATTATATACTTGTGCCACTTGGCATCGAGTACCTAAGATTCATAGTGTTTATAATTGTTATTGCGGCTTTCGTACAACTCGTTGAAATGATCATCGATAGGTATTTCCAGAGTTTGTACTACGCACTGGGGATTTTTCTCCCCTTAATCACTGTAAACTGTGCTATTTTAGGTGTTTCTCTGTTTATGATCATTAGAGACTACTCCTTGGTGCAGTCCCTAGCATTTGGTGTTGGTTCTGGCTTAGGCTGGACGCTTGCCATTGTTATGCTTGCAGGCATTCGTCAACGCATTAAGAAGAACCCACTTCCAAAAGGACTCGAAGGACCTGGCATAACCCTAATTATCACCGGCCTTATGGCCCTTGCATTTGTTGGTTTTTCCGGTATGGTTCAAATTCAGTAAGGAGGCAATCCTATGACAGTAATACTTACGCAGGTTGTCGTTATTTCCGGCATTTCCGGCGTTCTTGCCCTTCTCCTTTCACTGGCCAATAGAACCATAGGAGACTACGGCGAGAAACAATTGACTATTAATAATGAAAAAGAGTATACGGTTGATGGCGGGGACACCCTGCTTTCCACCTTGGTTTCAGAAGAAATATTTATTCCATCGGCCTGCGGCGGTAAAGGCAGTTGTGGTTACTGTAAGGTCCATGTAAAAGAAGGCGGCGGTCAGTTTCTACCAACGGAGGCAGGCTACGTGACTCCAGAAGAACAGGCTGAGGGCGTTCGCCTATCTTGCCAGCTTAAGGTAAAAGAGGACATTAAAATTGAAATTCCTGAAGAACTCTTTAATGTTAAGCAGTATGACTATACAGTGACAAAACTTGAAACAGTGACTCCAAAAATTAAACATGTTCGACTGGAACTGCCTGAGGACAAGGAAATTAAGTTTAAGCCTGGACAGTACATTCAGATCCTTACGCCAACATATAAGGGGAATGACGAAGAAGTCTACAGGGCTTACTCCATCGCATCATCCCCATCTGACAATAGGGCGGTTGAACTCTTCATTGGCTATGTACCTAAAGGCGTCTGCACCACTTACATTCACCAACACTTGAAACTAAATGACGATTTGACTGTGGTGGGACCATTTGGTGATTTCTATTATCAGCATAGTGACAGGGAAATGGTTATGGTGGCTGTAGGAACAGGTATGGCACCAATTATGTCCATACTCAAATACATGAATGAAGAGAAAATTGATAGAAAGGTGACTTTCTACTTTGGTGCTCGATCAGGTGAAGACCTCTATATGATGGATGTTCTAAAAGACCTTGAAAAGACTATGCCAAACTTTGAACTCAAATGTTGTTTATCCAGAGCCAAAGAGGAAGACAATTGGACTGGCGATGATGGCCGTGTCACTGACCTCATCGAAAAGTATATTGAAGATGGCTCTGACAAGGAGGCCTACCTCTGTGGTAGTCCAAAAGTTATTGATTCTGTCGTTGAAAAACTTCAGGCCAAGGGTATGCCTGAAGAACACATTTACTACGACAAGTTCGAGTAAATAAAAAACAGACCGCCAAGCAAGCGTTTATGAATTTTTAGACGCATTGTCTCTGGCGGTCTTGCACTGTTTAAAAGGTTCATACTAAAATAGAGGCAGAAGGGGGAATACATATGGATTTTAAAAAATCAAATCGATCAAGTCATGGACGACATGGTCAAGGACATTCAAGGCCTTATTCAAATCAAAAGCGTGGAGGCACCGGCTGAAGGCAACATGCCTTTTGGAAGGGGTGTCCAAGATGCCCTGGAATACACACTAAAACTTGGACAAGACATGGGATTTACCGTAAAAACGTGGATAACTACGGTGGCCATATTGAGTTTGGCGAGGGCGAAGAACTTATCGGCGTTCTAGCCCATCTCGATGTTGTGCCTGAAGGGTCTAATTGGGACTACGACCCTTACGGCGCCACTTTGGTCGACGGTAAGATCATCGGTCGAGGCACCATTGATAACAAGGGCCCTGCTGTTTCTGCACTTTACGCTATGAAGGCTCTAAAGGACGCAGGCGTACCTGTCAACAAGCGCATCCGCCTTATACTAGGCACAAATGAAGAAACGGGATGGGAAGGCATTAACTATTACTTTAAAAAAGAAGAAAAACCCCACATGGGTTTCACACCAGATGCTGATTTTCCTGCTATTCATGGTGAAATGGGCATTCTCATTTTTGACCTTGTTAAAAAGTTTGAAGAAAGACTGCCTGATGGAGGCATAGAAATACTTAAAATTGCAGGTGGCAATGCGCCGAATATGGTTCCAGATTATGCAGAAGCCCACTTGAAGGTGACAAAGCCTATCAGCCACATCCTTGAAGCTTACAACAAAGACAAAGATGGCAAGCTTGAGATGACTGAAGAAAATGGTGTAACACTTATCCAGTCTTTTGGTGTTTCGGCTCATGGCAGCACACCTGAAAGCGGAAAGAATGCAATTTCATATTTAATGGACTTTTTAAACTACTTAGACCTTCAAATTGGTGACGTGACCAACTTTGTTCGCGACTATGCCCGTCTGATCGGTCTAGACTACAATGGTCAAAATATCGGTTGTGACCTTGAAGACGAATACGGCAAACTGGTCTTTAATGTTGGCGAGATAGATTTTGGACAAGATGAGGGACGTATTAGTGTCAACATTCGCTACCCAATCACAGAAAATGTCGACACAGTTTATAAGGGCATGGAAGAGGCCTTAGAATTTACAAAAATTCAAATAGAAAAGCATGAACATATGGCTCCAATATACCTGCCACCTGACCATGAACTTATACAAGCGCTTATGGGCACGTATACAGAAGTCACTGGTGACGCCACACCACCGATAACAATCGGCGGGGGCACTTATGCCCGTTCAATGGACAATGCAGTTGCCTTTGGGCCACTTTTCCCGGGAAAGAAGAGACTGCACATCAAAAGAATGAGTACATTGAAATCGAAGACCTTAGAACCATGACAAGAATTTATGCCAATGCCCTGTACAAACTAACACGGTAAGTTAATTTTGCTAAAAAGCCCCATGTCTAGACCTAATATTTAAGGCCAGGCATGGGGTCTTCTTTGTATTTCAACCCCTTTTACAGGGCCATAGTCAGACATTAGGCTGCATTTTTAGACAGGCCTTGACCAGGTTCTCTGGTGAGTTTTATAAAACCACCCACACCAACGAAACCGAATAAAGCTGTCACTAAAAATGCTGTTGATGGATCTATCACTTCCAGCATGGCTCCAAATACCATTTGTCCAATTGGCATGGATGCATGATAAGTGTAGAAATCACACTGCCCACACGTCCCAAAATTTCAAGAGGGACTGTTTTTTGAATATGTGTGGCTATACAAACATTGATAATGGAAATTAGCACACTCGCGACAAACATAAAGACACCGGTTCCAATCATTAGTGGGATTGGTGTCTGGTAGTACTGCGGTACAAAAGCGCTGGTATAAAAGGCGAGCCCGACCATCATAAGGGATGTCAGGGACATTGCCCTAGAAATAATGTTTTCTGTCGTAGAGAATCTATCCCATAAAAGCCCAACGCCAGGGCCGACGACCATACCTATACAGATCACTGAACTGAATAAACCATATTGCGTTTCACTCACACCAAATTTTTGAAGAAACATATAGGGCAAAAGAACACTAAACATGCCACCAAAAGCAAAATTTACAAAAGGTGCCTAAAACAGTATTCCAATCACGAGTTTTGATTTTTCACATAGTTCAAACCAACCTGGAACTCATCCATTACGTATTTTATACTCATCTTATCTTGAGTAAGCTCCATTTTAGGCATTTCTATAAACATTTCGCTAAACCCGAACAGAGAAGCTAATTCCATTCACAAGCATTACAGCTGTTAAACCAAATTGACCATACAAGACACCTGCCACAAGCGGTGATAGGACATTTGCCACCTGACGCATGGTTGATAGGAAGGCGTTGCCTCCCATTAACTGTTCCTTTTCCAAAATGGATGGTACAACTGTGGCGATTGCTGGTTCAAAGAATGCATTGATCACCTGTATCAAAACCACGTATATAATTATTTCTCCCACACTCAAGTAACCCTTTATGTAAAAAAGAACTGCAAAAATCAGTGTCAGACAGCCACTTAAAATATCAAGACTGACAAAAGTTTTTTTCCTATCCAGCTTATCCGCCAGCACACCACCAAATGGACCCAAGACCAGCCTCGGTATTGTTCCAACAGCAATGACAGTTGCAAACATAACCCCCGAACCGGTTGTGTTTAAAACATATAACGAGAGAGCAAACTGCTGTATCAATGTTCCCATTAGGGAGACAAAACTACCAAATGATAATAAGAAAAATGACTTTTTTCTAAGCAGACTAAAATCCATTCCTGACATCTCCATTTCCTCATAACCCATAACTTAATATCAACTTCTAGTATGAGTATACCTTTTCAAAACACTTGTAACATTAAAATATCATTAACGTTTAATGAAGCTGAATACTTTTCAAAGGTCTTGACTTGAAAATGAATGGATGTTTTAAATTAAAAAGAGCTCATGAGAATGATTGATGAACACAATCATTCTACATGAGCCCTGTTTTTTATACACCATAGGGTGTCTTATAATTTTGCTGCCATGTCTTTTATATAGGCCTTGAAACCATCTTTCACTTGATCATGACGAAGGGCATACTCCACAGTGGCTTTTAAGAAACCAAGCTTATCTCCTGTGTCATAGCGAGTGCCTTCAAAGTCATAAGCGTAAATGCCTTGTTCCTTTAAAAGGGAATGTAGGGCATCGGTCAACTGAATTTCTCCACCCTTACCTGGCTTCGTATTCTCTAAATGACCAAACACCTCAGGTGTTAAAATATATCGTCCTAGGATGGCCGCATTTGATGGCGCCTCATCAACAGCTGGTTTTTCAACCATATCTGTCAACTTATATGTTCGCTCATCAATTTTATCCCCTGCGATAATGCCGTACTTGTCAACTTGTGATGGGTCAACAGTTTGAACACCAACCACCGAACAACCTTTTTCTTCATAAACTTCTGTTAGTTGTTTCAGACAAGGCTTTTCATCATTGTAAACAATGTCATCCCCTAAAAGAACTGCAAATGGTTCATTGCCCACAAATGCTTTGGCACAGTGAATGGCATGTCCCAGACCCTTCATTTCTTTTTGACGGACAAAGTGTACATTTGCCATGCCAGAAATGGACTGTACCAGTTCTAAAACTCATCTTTTCCACTTTTTTCAAGGGCGTTTTCAAGCTCAGGTGACTTGTCAAAATGGTTGACAATGGATTCTTTGTTGCGACCATTGATTATTAGAATTTCCTCGATACCTGCAGCCACCGCTTCTTCAACAATGTACTGAATAGCTGGTTTATCAACAATGGATAACATCTCCTTCGGCTGCGCTTTTGTTGCTGGCAAAAAACGCGTGCCGTATCCCGCTGCAGGGATAACTGCCTTTTTAACTTTCATTATAACCTCCACTATACTCCATTAATTCATTTCTGATAGGTTAGAATCTTGCTGAACCTGTTCTTTATAAGCTATATTTGTATTGTTTAGCTTAAAGTAAAGGGCGTCTATAAACATCATTAGAAGTTTATTCCCTAAGTCTGGTTCATTCGCTATGAGGTGCTCTAAATCCTGCTTAGAAATGGTTAAAACTTCAACAAATTCACTGGCCAGCCCAGTGGAGTTATATTTTGTCTTTTCTTGAACAAGGAAAGTTTCACCGATGACACCGTTGCTACACACTGTCCCTAGGCGGACTTCCTCCCCTTTTTCATTGTATTTCACAATACGAACACAGCCCTTTAAGACCATAAATAACTGGAGACTGTCACTGCCTTCTTTAAAGAGTCTTTCATCTGTATTAAAGGCTTTCATATCTGTAACTTGGGCAAGTCGAGCCAGTTCTGTGTCTGTGAATCGTTCAAACGACCTGAACTTACGTAGGTTTTCCACAATCACACGTTTTGATATATTGGCATACTTTTCATAATCAATATTGTATATAACCCTTGAGATATTGTTGGTTTCCGCTTCTCTTCGCAGAACCTCTCTATGCTGGATTGTCATGTCAATAAGTTTGGTCCAGTCTTTTTGCTTTTTACGGTATTCTGTAAAAGGATCTATTTTTGGCAAGGCTTCATACTTGCTTAGGTAAACATTTCGGATGGACTCCCTGCACCCTTCCACATTGCCTTCTGAAAGATACTCAAGAGCTAGCAACATGTTTGTCTTGAAAATTTTATCTTCAAGATCCGCTTTCATAAAATCTCCTGGGTAAGGGTCAAAATCTTCCGGTGTCACCCGGTTCATATTATTGACTTCATACTGGGAGTTTATTTTGGCCTGCTCGTAGAGGAATCTGTATATATCTTCTCTAAAACGCTTCCAAATTGGATGGTTTTTCTTAGGTGGAAGATGTTTTATACTCAGCTTATTGTCTAGGAAAAAGTCAAAGCCAAACATTTTGGAGTTGAGAACATAGTCAATATCTTCACCACGTGTAACAGCGCTGTCAAAAGGAACCATCTTAAAGAGGTTCTTATGAATGACCATGGCTCCACCAAAGGCAAATGGTGTCACCTTCAACCTTGGATCACAACCGATAATTTTATCAAACGCCTTTGTCTTTGAGCCAAATCGGTTCCAGTATGTCATCCATGGCACTATGTCCACATCATCATAAAATTCATCATATTTATTTAAGTAATAACCTGCAACACCATAAATGCCTTTGCCATAAATTCTTCTGCCTATATATTCGGTGGCCATGTCAACCCATTCGGTGTTCTCAAAAATTTCATCATCGTCAATGAGGATTGTCACGTCTGAAGAAAGTAATTGGGCTGTGTACAAACATATGTTTCTTACATTTGAGTATCCCTTTTGATTCAACAACTCGTTAGCCCGTTCGCTAAGTCCATTCTCCCTCAAAAAGGCCTTTATATTTCTTAGATTTTTTTGTGTAAATAAGTACACATCAATATCAAGATCTGCGTTTTTTACAATTTCCCTTACACGTCTTTCCGCCTCATCTTCAATGTCATCTGTGGTTGGACATACAGGAATTATAAGCTTGAAATTCTGATTCTTTAAGGTCTTAATGCTCTCCAGTGTTCGTCCAAGAGTGTCCTCTCCATCAATTGGTGTCGGATGATCGTAGACGGCGTCCCCTTCATGCCAGGGATCTTCTTTCTTTCTTGACCAATATGTTGGAATGACCATACTGATATTCATGTTGATACGCTCCTTTCCAGTGTCTTTATTCCTACCCATATCTTCTGACTGTATGTCAGACTTCAAGTTTTCATAACAGGCTCTTCCCCGTCCTGTGAATTTGTAAAATCAAAGAGGGCTTGATGCATCACATCAAGCCTCTTATAAGCATTCTTACCCGACAAGTGATTTGTAAAGCGCTTCAACCGATTTTATCGAGTGTTTCCACGAAAAATATTTCAGGGCATACTGGGCACACGCATCGGCCCGCTCTGCCTTATCTTTTCTTTGAATTTCATGTGTTATAGCATCCGCTAATCCCAGGTCGTCCTCAACGGGCACCAGGTCCCCACTGACTCTGTAATAAAATCTGGAAGACCACCTTGATTGGTTCCCACAACCGGTGTTCCACATGCGAGGGCTTCAATAGCCACCAGTCCAAAAGGCTCCGTCCTTGAAGGCACTGTGGAGACATCGGCAATATTGTATAAATCAACAAGCTGATTTTGATTGACATGCCCTAGAAAATGAACATTTTTCAGACCCAGGTCTCGTTTTAAAGTGTTGAGCTCGTCATAGAGCTCACCATTGCCTGCAATAAGGGTCATAACATCCCCTATGTCTTTTTCATAATGCTTAGCTGCTTTTAAAAGCACATCTATGCCTTTAAAGTGGGTCAGCTTGCCTGCAAAAGAAACAATGTGCTTAGATGTTTTTTCAATATGAAAGCTCTTTAGAACAGACTCGACATTTAAGTCGGGTTTTCTCACAAAGAGATTTTCATCATATCCGTTCATAACTATCTCGCACTGTTCTTCTGGTGCACCATAAAGTTCTTTCACTTCAGCGTGAACCTGTTTTGAAATGGTAATAATCTTCTTGGCGTGTTTGGCGCCTTCAAGGGCATAAGGATGATACCGTTTATCCTTTACAAAACCTTTTAGGTCTGTCCCATGAGCCGTAACAATGTAAGGCACGCCTGTTTGTGCCGCTGCATAAGGTGTGATCCATAAATGCTGGGCGTGGATAATATCCGGTTTAAAACTTTCCACCTCTTCTTTTGCCACTTTTACAAACAGATCAACATAGTCTTTTAGCTGCTTGTCTGAAAGGTTGTAGTAGGTGTTATTGCTTCTTGGATGTGATGTGAAGCAAGGGAAGTTATATGGTAAATCAGGACGATTTTGTGTGCCATCAGAAAAGAGTAACACTCTGCTGTCAAATCCCTCGTAAGTTTTCTCACCCAGCTCCGGATATACCACTTTTACCTTATGGCCGAGCCCACTCAGTTCCTTGGCTAGATTCATCGTGTAAATGCCGCTGCCGGACCCTTCCAGTGGAAAGTGATTCATAATGAGCACTCTCATATTCGTCCCTCCAATTCTTATATTTTGCGATAAACTCTTTCCAACTTTTTGACATTGCATGGTATTGTTCGATCATCGTGTCCAGGTGTTCATAAGATGCATCCAGGGCCTCTGGCAATTTTAGAAATCTATCATCATTAAGATACTTAGCCACTGCAGGCGCACCCACTTCTAGGGCTTTTCTCTGCATCTGGTGCATTTCTTTCACATCTCGTTTTGAAATCCAGTTCAAGAATGGATTTCTACCAATCCATCCCATACATGCATAATAGAATCTGTTCTTAATGTCTTCATCTGTTATGACGTCTGGAATTTGAGGGTAATGACCGTATGTGTTGTGGAAAATTCTAAGGTCAATATCCATGCAATTTAATGTTTTTGACCTTTCCAGCTCCAGACCAAGAAGGGTGTCTTCTCCCCTTGTTAAGTATTTGTCTCCATCCACCTCATAAACAGATGAGAAGAATGGAAGAACATGTTCAAAAATACTGAGCTTCATGGCAACATTGCCCCCAAGTATTTTATTGGTTGTAAAAGGCTTTCTGTCTGGATAATTGGCTGGGACAAAACAGTGGTGTTCCATGCCAGCTTGTAAGAAGTCGCATACATTATCCTTTTGAAGCCCTTTAAACAATTGCCCCATGCCACCAAAGTTCATTGGTGGGATAATGTAATAGCCAGAGTAGTCACTGGTTGTAATCATAACAGAATCCATAGAGAGGTACTTCATATGTTCCCCTATGAAGTCAATTTCTTGCTTGACAACACCATTGACCGTTTCAACTAGAAGTTTCGGATACACATCTGTATCAACAAATATAAGTATATCTGAGCCTGTTAACATGGCTTTCATGAGCACATTATTACGGTTTTTACCGTAACCAACAAGGCCAGAGTCGTTTAAGTGTTCGCATGTCACCAAGGTTTTAATAGCCTCTTTTGACATACCGATTTCTTCTAGGGCGCTGCACATCTCATCCGCTTCATTGATTTTTACAAGGTGTACTGGGACACGCTCTTCGATTTCTCGAATGGCGTCTGGATTGGCGGCTCCAGAGTGGGCGATAACAACGCTGTATATTTCATGTCCATATCTTTTTGCGTTGTCCAGAAACTCGTCTAATGGCTCTGCGGATGTGATTTCCTTTGTAATCATTCCGAATGAGATATTCATATTACTACCCTCCTTAATATTTTTTTCGCATAACGTGTACTCTGTATACCCGAATTAACTTAGAATTAACATTAATAATTGTTCGGACGTCAAAGTAAATAGTTATTCTATTGCCTTCATAAGGGGCAAAATATAAAAATGTGGTTGGACAAGCACTTTTGAAGCCTTGCCCAACCACACATTACTTTTCATCTCTATTCCTCTTTTAACCACTGGTCATAATAGTGACGCAAGTAAGTCTCCAGCGTCTTGGCAGCCGGACTACAAATGGGTTCATTTCCATTTTCCATCCTTGCTATCGGACACCCGCCCTGACAAAGGGGCAAGACATTACAGTCCTCACAGGCCTCAGGTAGGGGCATAAACATATAATCTAAGTTTCGTTTATTGACATCTATGTCGGTAAATACGGTTCCCACCCTGTGCTCTGGCTTGCCCACTTCTTCATAGCATTTGAATAAATCGCCTGCTGGGTCAACGGCATAAGAAGCCATACACTGCGCCCCACAAGCCATATTTGTTGATTTCGGAAAATACTTTTCTATTTTTTCTGATGCTAAGAATTCTGGCATGAGCCCTTCATAGAGTGGCAAAAAATCATGACAGCTATAGCAATGACTATCGTAACCGCTGGTTGACTTAACATTCTTAATGGAAATCATAAAGCCAGGGTGATCTTTATAGCCCTCATCCTCATAAAAAAAACTTCACAAGATCTGAGCTTTCTTTTGAGTTTTCTTTGTCTAGGTTCATTCGCAGGGTAATGGCCGAATAGGGCAGGGCTGTTCTGATATTTTTAACGATTGTATCAAAGCTATCGGACTTGTCCTTCATGAGCCTGCGCTTATTATGTGTTTCTGCCATACCATCCACCGTGATCTGAAAATCACGAACTTTACAGTCTCTCCCCAATATTTTACTGGTGCCTTCGTCAAGGAGGACACCATTTGTGATAATGGACGCGTAGTAGTCACAAGATGTGGTCTCACAAAGCGAAATGAACTTTTGGCTCATGCTTGTGATTGTGTCCAGTGCCATCAATGGCTCCCCACCAGTCCAAGTGACATGCAGTCGCTTGTAATCAGCCATCTGGGTTTGAACAAATTCCACAAGGGCTCCAGCTGTCTCATCATTCATAAACTGGCCTGTTTTATCCTCATAGCAGTAGGCACAGGCCATGTTGCAGTCTAGGGTCACTGCAATCGTCATAAAAAGGGTGTCACTCCTGTATGCTGCCTTATTTTGTTCAAACTGCAACACCCGCTTTTCATCAATGTCTCTTTGCACTAAAAACCCCATGTCTATCAGGTGTTCCACCACTTCTTTTTCATATTTTTCAAGATGGTCCGTCTCATCTAAAATACTTCGGTTCTTCTCATCAAGGACCACAAAGGACGTGTTCTTTGCATTAAATAATAAGGTGTTGTCTGCATCAATGGAAACAAGTGTATTAAATTTAGATGGTTTCAATTTCATTATGCTTCTCTCCCAGTTTTATCTACATCTATACGGGCCCTAGTCATTGGTTCCCCTAAAAAATATTATTCCATTAAAAGGCTTGCCAAGTAAAAGTTCATCTGGCATAGCCATCAAATATATATGTCACTTTGAAGGCGCACATGCATTAAAAAAGCAATTAGAAAGCGAGCTTTCTAATTGCTTTCAGACCATTACATCCAGTACTCTACGCAGTGAGCATAATAACAACGATCTGTTTGAGCTTTTTTTGCCTTTTTTTAATAATCTTCATTATTTCCCCTCCCTCAAGTTGATATGTAAGACAAAATTATTATACAAAATATTTAACAGAATTTTCAGTCTTCTTTTACATTCAGACCTTTAATTGACATGATTTTTAAGTCTTTATCATGAAGGCCCTTACATGCAAAGATCCCTAGTGAACTTATATCACTAGGGATCTGATGGACAACAAAGTGTCGTGGAATATTTTCTTGAGGAACCGGCTTTGAATATAGCTTCGTATCCCTGTTTGCAGTATAAATTATTCAAGTCTTTCGACAGTCTTCCAAAATCCCTTGACCTTTTCTTGCATCTCCTGGTATTCAAGCAACTCTGGTTGCCAGTCATGGGGAAGCATGTTTTTATAATAGCGGTTGGTATACCTGTCATCTAGGAGAAGGATGAGTCCAGCATCTTCCTCTGACCGTATCAGACGCCCTGCAGCCTGCATGACCTTGTTAATGCCTGGAAAGGCATAAGCAAAAGCAAAACCGGCCGATTCCTCTTCATCAAAATATTTTCGAATAAGGTCATTCTCAAGGCTCACAGTGGGCAGGCCCACTCCAACCACACAGACTCCTGTAAGTCGGTCTCCCAGTAGATCTATACCTTCTGAGAAAATCCCCCCCAGAACACAAAGCGCCACCAGTGTGTCCTTTCGGTCGGGCTGAAAGGCCTCAAGAAAGTCTTCTCGTTCTTCTTCAGACATTTCTGTGGTTTGAATCTGAAAGTCTATATGGGGCATTCGCATTTCCAGGCTCTCATAACCGTGTTTAAGTACTTATAGGATGGGAAAAGACGATGTAATTGCCCTTATGCCCCTCCACAAAGCTCTCAATATACTGTATGAGCCTTTCCATGCTCCTTTCCCTATCCTTTAATCTTGTGCTCACACCTTTTGAAAGCATCATAAGGCGACGACCAGGGTCAAATGGGGAATCAAAAGCCCTTATAGGATCATCTTCTAAACCTCCAAGAATCCGTCTATAATACTTGAGCGGTGTCAGGGTTGCTGAAAAAAATATAGCTGATCGGGCATTTTTCAGTTTTTCCGATAAGTTGAAAGATGGATCTATACAGTACATTCTTGCACGAATATCTTTTCCATTTTGCTCATACAGGCATATATAGCAATCATCATAAATTTCATAAATACGCATGTAGCGCATGGCATCAAAATAGAGATCTAACACCTCTTCATAACAGTCAGCCTTCTGATTTTCAAGAAGCCAGTCTTCCGTCAGCTCAAGGAATTTTCTCACCTGTGGATAAATGGCATCTGGTGGATTATAATCCACAAAATATCCATCTTTTTCACAGTCTTTTTTCCACTCTAAAAAAGACCTTATTCATTTTTTCCAGGGCCTTTATAAGAGAAGTATTCCATTTGGGCACAGCCCGCTTGACCGACATGATTTTTTCCTTTGATAATTCTGCCGAATACATTTCCCGAGCCCGATCCACTAGATTATGGGCTTCATCTACCAAAAATAGATAGTCATCTGAACTCTCATCAAAGAAGCGTTTCAAATATACCCTTGGATCAAAGGCATAGTTATAATCACATATGACAAGATCAGCCCAAAGAGCCAGATCAAGTGAAAACTCAAAGGGACATACGCGGTGTTTCATAGCCACACTTTCAATGTTTTCCCTTTCCCAGGCATCCGTCGTCCCCATTATGTCCCAAATGGCCTCGTTGACCCGGTCAAAGTGACCCTTTGCATAGGGACATTCATCTGGATTACAGGCACTTTCGGGTTCGAAGCATATTTTATCCTTAGCCGTAAGCGTTAAACGTCTTAAGCGAATGCCCCTTTCTTCAAGAAGTGACGCTGTCTTTTGTGCCACTGAACGTGTGATTGTTTTAGCCGTTAAATAGAATATGCGGTCTGCAAATCCCTGCCCCAGGGCTTTTATGCCTGGAAAAAGAGAAGACATGGTCTTGCCTATGCCTGTAGGGGCTTGGTAAAAGCCTCTTTGACCTCCACGTATTGTCTGGTATATAGCCACAGAAAGTTCACGCTGGCCTTTACGGTAGTTCTTGAAGGGAAATTCTGCTGATTTAATGGATCTATCACGGCACCTTAACCAGTCTCTTCTTTCATAAAGCCACTGAATATAACGATCCACAGTTTCTTCAAAGAAGGCTTCCAACTGCTCAAATGTAAACACTTGCTCTATTCTCTTTGTTTCATATGTGTGTTGTTTCACATATGTCAATTGAACCCCATACTCATCTTCAGGATGGGCCCCATCATCACAAGCTTGTATGTATGCATAACATTTTCCCTGTGCCCAGTGGACAGGAACACCTGCATCATCTATTTCACTTAATTCTCTTGTAGAAGATTTGATTTCATCGATCATTGTGATGCCCGCATCAATAAAAATACCATCTGCACGCCCTTGGACAGTCAGCTCAACACCTTCTAGGATAATACTTTTTTTCAGCATGACCTCCGCCTGGTAATCAGCCCCCATTTGAGACTGGATATACTGGTGGGTTTTGGTGCCTTCTACCGCAGAGCTTCTGCCTTGAAATCGAAGGTCTAAATCTCCACTTCTATCTATAAACTCGACAAGATTTCTAACTGAAATCGTCTGTTTCATGTCTTTCGCCTCCCCTTATATCTCGGCGTATTATATTCTTATATAATAACATATGTTCGGGTTGGATATGTAAATTCATGCCACTAAAAAATCCCGTGAGCACTGTTTGAGTCACTCACGGGATACCAGTCATTCATTTTAATCTGATTATTGTAAACCAGCTGCAATACGAATGGCAGCCTGATGCTTGCTGTCCTGACGTCCGTCAAGATGTCTTGTACTGCCTGCAAAGTGTAAATCACATACACCATCCATGTCGTTGTTCTTAATTTTATCTAGGTTGTAGCCATAGCCATAACCAAGACTTCTATTATAAACAAGGGCCTCCGCTGGCTTGTCATCGCGACCTGCGTGTGGCATAGCTGACATAGATGCTGCTATGACCCGGTCGTTTACAAAAACTAGGACCGGTCGTCTGCCCCAGCTAAAGTCACCACCGTATGTCTGTTTGATAATTTTAGAGTCTTCCGCTGTCATGGCTTCAACATCTGCATGGTTGCCACCAAACGTCATCATAACATTGTACTCAAGACCTGTATATATATCACGTATTCTCAGTTCTGTTCCACGGTCTATGATCTTGCCCTTAACGTCTGACCACCAGTTCAAATACTCACCGTGCTGAACTCTTGACACACTACGGCTCACCGTCACTTCTTCAGCAATGATTGTTAAACCGCGTGAAGCCATAATTTCTAAAGTGGCCGGACCAACAATCCCATCCACATCAAGTTCAAAAAACTGTTGAAAAGCCTTAACACCATCCACAGTGGCTGCATCATAATATCCGCTGATCTGGGAATCATCACTCAGCCAGCCGCTCTTATAAAGTGCTCTTTGAATGACAGCCACATCCTTGTGTCTGTCCCCTAATTTATAATATGACTTTGAGAATGTGTAGTCCTTGGTTTCAATATCGCTCATCTTGAGCATGCCTATGCTCAACATTTTATCCACGACAATTTGATCAACCACACCATCCTCTTCAAAGCCCCACTCAGCTTCGAAGGCCTTCACAGCATTTGCATCTTTTTCTTCATCCGTCAGTTCTTCATCTGATACAGTGTAATAACCCGCTTCATAAAGCGCCTTTAACACTTCAATTTCAGTCTTTGCCTCATCGTTTTCTGCCCACGCAAATGACCCCATACCCAAAGATAAAACTCCGAGCACGAGGAGCGCCATAACCTTCTTCAATGTTAGCCTCCCTAAAATAAACCTATATGAGTTTTCAATAATCCTTGCCCGCGCGTGGATTTTTATTTTTGTTTCCTAAGCGCTCTAGAACTGGACAAGTTTCTGTTATGTATTTTCTTGTTTCAAATTTTCATGCAGGTATATCATATCGTATATCAAAATGAATTACCAGTAAGATAAAGGTAAAAAGGTTACATTTTTGTGAACCTTTCGACTTTTTTCGACTTAATATTAGACTTTCTTTCCCTTTCATTTTCCGTAAAAGGCTGTCTGTTGTAGATCATTGTTTCATTTAACGAATATCTATCTATTCTCTATCTAACGTCTATCTATTGTCACTAAATAGAAGACCTCCAAAATATAATTTTTGGAGGTCTAAAACGTTCTTTTTCATTTGTTCTATCTTTTCATTTGTTCTAATCGTTGTAGGCTAAATACTTATTTGCTTTAGACAACACAACGCGGGAATAGCTTGTTTCATACGTCGCATATTTTTCATAATATTTTTGGAGATTGTATGGACCACGGTTATACTCCGACAAAATACGGTTGTAATTACTTCCATAAGCTGTTTTAGTGTATTTAAGTAAACCACGGCAAGCCCAATATTGTATTCTGGTTCATAAATGCGCTCTGGATCATATTCAAATCCAAGTTCATCTTTGAAGGCATTGGCCAGCCATTTTTCCGTTGGAGGAATAATTTGCATGTAGCCTCTGTCTTGAGATGTTCCCACTTCATATTGATTGAAATTACTTTCAAGTTCCATGATGCCTAGCAGAAGAGATACTTTAAGGTCGTATCTATTTGCATAATCCACTAGTATAAGGGACGTCTTGAAGTCAAGTGGTGTTTCCAGTGAAATATCTTTGGCCTTTTCCAGGTCTTCATTTGTGTAAGAATCCAGATCAATGAACTCTTCAATTCTTTTCACTTTTGCTTCAAGTTCTTCTTTTTCTTCAACTTCTTTTTTGAGTCGCTCCATTTCCTGACTCATTGATTCAATTTCCATTTCGTACTTGTCGGATTTTATAGCGAGCGTTTCCGCTTCATTTGCTTTCATCTCCAAAACGTCAATGCGGTTCTTTACCGAATAAAATGTACCGCTGACCCCGACGGCTATTCCGGTCAGAACGCCTACGATTAGGATCATGATCCTTTTCATATCTGACATGACCGTTCACACCTTTCTAGAGTTCCAGGAGGCTACAACCTCCGTCTCATTTTCTCTTTTTATTTTGCTCTTATATGAGCCTTTAGAAGATCTATAATAAAATAAAAGATAGCCCGAATTTTTTTCGGACTATCGATTATACCTTAGCGATTATATCACAATTTTTTTTATCCTTCAAGCTTATTTTGAACAAAAACACAAGCCTGTAAAATACATAACGCTTTCCAAGCAAAGCAGTTTTACCTATTCAAAACTAGTATTTTCAACACTTAAGGCCTATTGACACCATATGATCATTCCATATTTTGCTCTGGAATTTTGTATATATACTCCACATTTGTATTGAATTTTTCGAATGGTATGAATATTTCAACAACCCGTTCAGTCGTTTCTGTATTCATGTTTACAGGCACTAATATATAGATTCCTGTATCTGACAAGTAGAAATCAGGGTTTGAATTTTTATAAAAATCCTCTAAGGAACTGCGTAATACGTACGACTTTCTTCGAAAAATGCTTTTACCTTGTTATTTATATAGTCTCGTCCCGCTTGATCACCAACCACATCTCGAAGCCTAATATTCTTTTTCTCTTTCAAGTTATAGTTGAGGGCCTCGGTTGTCCAGTAATATGATTCATCAGCCTGTTCAGTGTAAATATCTATACGAAGGGAAATCCAGTTTCTTCTATTAAAGGTTAACTCGAAGTCACTCCAGATATAGCTTCCACCTGTGTACATGCCATCAAAGCCTTGACCAAGCATGCGCTTTTCTATAATAGAACGAGCCATTAAATTCAGTTTCCCTTCTTCAGCCCGATCTGTAATACCACTGAAAACTGGATAGTAATACATGCTATCCGTGCTTGTCCATCCATAGGCCACATCTACAAAGGCATCCGGATAGACGCTTGAATTTAGATACCGTTTTCTATAAAACTCAGGATAGTGAATAATATAGTTGTAAACGTCTTCTGTCCAGTACCTGTCTGATGCGTTTAAGGCCTCAACCAAACCTGCAATAAATTTTGTCATAAGTGTTTCTTCTTTATAAGAGGCAATTTCTAAATACATGTCATAGTAGACAGGCTTGATGAGGTCACTTTCATCGTATGGGTGATTGTCCTCATAGCCAAAAACCATGGCAAGTAAATATGCATTGGCAATATTGCTCACCTCGAGAAGTCTTTGTGACTTAGGATAACGGTTGATATAAAGATCATACTTCATTAACCTTTCCATGGCCTTTACAGGGTCGCCCACAATGCCGTTTTCATCAATTAAAGGTTTTTGCTTCTCTAAAGCCATCAGCTCAAAGTAATCTGTGGCCTCCCTAGCAATATGCCCTTCAAAGCGCTTTAAGATTTCATAGTCAATTTCAACTTTATACAGCCCCATATCTGACTTTTCCAAGGTATAGCCAGAGCGGACAAGGTCTAGTAGTACCGCCTTAAGGTCTGGCTCTTTTATGTTTTCAATACCACTTTTATTGAATCTATTTGGAAAATAGGAATAGAGGTCTTCATGATTGCCCCTATCAAAAATCTTGTTGCTAAACTCTGCTTTTTCTTCTATTAAAAGCTTTTCATACCTTAATACATACTTGGTGAATGTTTCTTGATCCAGATTGTTTTTACACTTTTCTATCACAGATATGGTGTTTATGGTTGGATTAGAACTCTCCACAGCTTCATTAAAAGCCTTGCAGTATTGTTCTTTGTATTCAATTTGAGTCTTATAACCTATCTCATTTGACTCGGAACATCCACTCAGGAGAAACATGAATGACGATGCTAAGACGAATACTATAAATTGTTTTTTCATCTGATTCATAATCCACCTTTTCTAGAATGATCTGTCTTTCTTCATTTCAAAATAGAATGAGACGCCTGTATCTGTATTGGAAATTCCGAAGTCCACATTATGCTGAACAAGGATCTCACGCACAATTGACAAACCGAGTCCCGAGCCACCGCTGGCCTTACTTCTTGAGGGATCAACCCTATAAAAACGATCCCATACATGGGCCAAATGATCTTCCGGTATTGGATCACCAGGATTGACAATTGTGATCCGTACAGCCTGACGACCCTCACTGAGCTTAACTTGTATTGTTGAACCCTCATAGGAATACCGCATGGCGTTATTGAGTCCATTTGTTAGAACCTGTTCCATACGACGCCGATCCGCATAGACCAAGGTTGGGTCAAGTTCAACACTTAATTTTAAATCCATGCCTCTCTCAATAATTTGTGGCTCAAGTTTCTCACAGATAGACCTGACAAACGCCCCACATTCAAAGATTTCAAGATCAAGGCTGTTGGGATCATGTTCTATGCGGGAAAGATCTAGCATATCTTTTACAAGGGCATCCATCTTGTCCGCTTCTTCGAGAATAACATCTACAAAATAATCCGTTTTGCCTTGGGCAAGCCCATCCTTAATGCCTTCTGCAAAGCCCTGTATAATGCCAATCGGAGTTTTAAGTTCATGGGAAGCCCCACTTATGAACTCCCGCCGCATGGTCTCGAGGCGCCGTTCTTTTTCTATATCTTTTTGAAGTTGAGCATTGGCCAACTTCAGTTCTTCCATATTGCTTTGAAGATTCATGGACAAAGTATTGAGACTTTGCGACAAATGACCAATTTCATCATCCGTTCTGACTTCAATATAGTTGCTGAAATCAAGGTCCGCCATTTGCCCCGCAATGGTGTTGATTCTTAGGAGGGGCCTTGTCACAATTCTGGAAACCAAGTAACTTAGAAAAACACTCATAATGATAGCTGCGAGAACAATTATGGCATAATAAGAACTCAAGGTTTCCACAGCTTCAAGTATGGGAAGTTGGGATGCCACAACAAAAGCATAATGAATCTGATCCCCTTTTTCATTGGATAAACCCGGGTCAAGTAGCGCTCACGAGAGATGGGCTCGCTAAACACAAAGGCTTGTTTCTCAGGATTGTCCATAAGCTCTTCTTTTTGCCCCTTCATGTTGGAAGCCGTTTTGATATTGTAGTGCCTGTTCCAGTAATCTACAACTGACCACAGGGCATGACTTTCAACCCCCTTGATAATGGCCTCTTCCGTTGGGAGATTCGAAGCTTTCATGCGCCCAGCAATCCGGTCCAGATTATCACTGGAGCCGTCATAGCCATAAACCGGCTTATAGTCAATTATGACTTCATCCCCGACCACAAGGCGAACTGGAGACATGTGTAGACTTTCCACCTTCCCAAGAAGGAAGCCTTCCGCGTGAATTTCAGCACCCATTTGAATGTCCTTGATCCGGCTAAATTCCTGATCACTAAGAGACGCATTTAGTTCCAAGCTGACTTCAACACCAGAATAGTCTTCAACAAGCATATAGTAGGTTTCATCATTCAACATGTTTATTGACTCATCCACAATGGCCATACGAACCCCATTGGCTCTTTCAAAGGCCGTTGTATTGAGCCGCAGTTGGCGTGTTGTCCAGTCTGAATCGGAATACAAAGCACTAAAGCCCTCCATCTTTTGATCGAGCGCTTCTGCTTTTCTTGTCGTATAAAAGTTTTCAAAAAAGGCCGTCTGCATATAGAGGGCCCCTGTGATAAAAACAATGAAGATCGCTAGCATGAGTGCAAAAACCTTGGCTGAAATTCCTCCACGCAGCATTTACTTCACCTCAAACATATACCCTGCACGAATAATTGTTTTGATCATCCCCGCAGAGCCATTCATTTTGCTTCTTAACTTTTTAACATGGGTGTCTACCGTCCGCAGGTCCCCAAAATAGTCAAATCCCCAAACTTGGTCAAGTATCATTTCTCGAGTCATGACCTTGTTTTTGTTTTTCATCATAAATAGAAGGAGATCATACTCCTTTGGACTAAGGTTAATGGACTGGCCGCAAATCTGGACTTCACGTGAATTGACGTTTACAGTGACTTCGCCAGCCTTTATCAAGCCTTCATCGCCACTGACCCGCCCTTGAGCACGTTTGAGAAGGGCCTCTGCACGAGCCACCAAGACTTTTGGACTGAAGGGTTTGGTGACATAGTCGTCCGCCCCAAGGTCAAATCCAAGCAACTTGTCTTCATCTTCACTTCGTGCGGTTATAATTATAATCGGAATGTCTGACTTTGTGCGCAGTCTCTTGCAAACAGTCCATCCATCAATTTGTGGCATCATTATATCCAACAGGACCAAGTCCACTGTTTCATTTTCGAATAAATCTATGGCTTCAAGTCCATTTGAAGCTTCTAGGACATTGTAACCTGCTGATTCAAAGTACGTGGTCACGATTTCTCGCATTCTTTTTTCATCTTCAACAATCAATACTGTATACATTCTTAACTCCTCGCAAATGAATCCCATCCGCAAATTCACTCAAACTGATACCCCTCTTGTTCAAGCTTTTCAAGGACATAGGCAATAACCATACTCTTAATTTGTTTATTGGATGTGTCTTCCATAAGTTTTTCAAAATCTTCGGGAGTATTCTCCTACAAGAAATTCAAGACTTTCTGTAACTATTTCTCGTTTCCACATATCCATATAGCCCGATAGGGTCTCGTCCACAATAGACTTGGCCTGCTCTTTATCAAGGCCTGTGTTAATCTCTTCTCGAACAGCCAGCATCAGCCCTTCATCAAAACGAGATGCATCAAAAACCAGAAGTTGTTCCTGAATATGGTACCTAACACGTTTAAAAAGCCTCTTCAGGTAAATTCTCAACATCTTTTGCTTCAGGAATTTCCTCTTCTATAGGCACATCCTCAATCTCGGGTTCAGGCGCTGCCTTTTTGGCACACCCCGTTAAGGCAATGACAAAAAGCAGTATAGCGATTAAAGCCTTTTTCATTTTAGGCCAATCCTTTCCTTTTCATGACTCTCTGCTGTTCAAATAGATACCCCAAAATAAGGTCTTCCTCCCTAGTGGATATCTTTTCAAATTTCGCCCTGACATCAAAACGTCTTATTGAATCTCTTACATTGGAGCACTGAATGACCTGACAAAGCAAGTCCAGTGTGTCTTCCCCTAGGGTGATCCGAATTTGAATATATTGACCTGCCTTGTACTTCTCAAGAGTCACAAAACGTATACCGCCAGCGCTTAAATTGGTTGTCGTCATCTCCGAAAAGGCTTTCGCCCACCTCTTGAATAGCCTTCCACTAAGACGGGCAACCTAAAATATTTTCTTCTATTGTGCTTCTTTGCCTCCCCCTGAATGACCAGCCTGGCACAGACAATGGCTCCAGACATAAACCGGGTTTGCACTTCTGTCTTTTGAACAAAGACTGAGTCATCTTTATAATATATAATTTCATAAAATGTGCCACTTCTCATGGAAAGGGCACCACTGCCCACCACAGGTATTTCAATTTCCAGTATTTCCTTTTTCACATCGTGAATTTTGGCTCTATATTTAGGGGCGTCATCCACCCCGTATTCCCTTATTTCTATAGATTGTCCCACTCTTAAAATATCGTCCACTTCGCTTGACCCCTCCGTATTTCTTACCCTATTCTTATTGTATTCGAAATAGAGGCAAAAAAAGGGCATCTGAACCATGAAACGTTCAGCGCCCTGACTTGATTTTATACTATCGGATTTGTCCTTGTCCACGTAAAATGTACTTGGTGGTTGTCAGTGCATGAAGTCCCATTGGCCCACGTGCATGGAGCTTTTGTGTACTAATTCCAATTTCTCCGCCAAATCCAAAAACAACTGCCATCGGTGAATCGCGTTGAAGCGTTTACGTAAACCGCCGAAGCGTCCACCCCATTTAAAAACAATTCTGCTGCATTTATATTTTCCGTAATAATTGACTCTGAGTGTCTTGTGCCATACATTTCAATATGCTCCATGGCCGCCTCTATGTCCTCGACAACTTTAATGCTTATTTTAAGAGAGAGGTATTCTGTGCCCCAATCCTCTTGAACAGCCAAGCCAACATCGTGGGCTAAAGCCCTTGTTTTTTCACATCCTAAGACTTCAACCCCCTTGGACTTGAGACTCACAATCATGGACTTTATCCACTTGGCATCAATATCTTTATGAATGAGGAGGGTTTCAATAGCGTTGCAGACACCCGGGCGCTGAATTTTGGCATTTTCTATTATAGGAAGTGCCATTTCTAGGTCTGCATCCTTATCAACATAAATATGACAAATACCAGCTCCAGTTATAATAACAGGCACACTGGCTTGCGCAACGATGGCGTTTTCAAACCCTTGCCACCTCTAGTATAATCACATCTACCAGATCGTCCATTGTAACCAGATCTTTTACAAGAGCACGATCTGTACTCGAAATGAGTTGAACGGCCCCTTGTGGCATACCTGCCTCAATACCAGAATCATTTAAAACAGTCGCTAAGATTTTATTGGTTTCAAGAGCTTCCTTGCCCCCTCTTAAAATAATGCTATTGCCTGATTTAAGGGCCAGGCCTGATGCATCCACAGTCACATTGGGTCTTGACTCATAAATCATGCCAATAACACCAATTGGCACGCGAACCTTAGACGCGTGAATACCGTTTTCAAGCTTCCACCCACTTTCAACCTCACCCACTGGGTCACTGAGACTGATCATAGTTCGAAGACCTTCCTGCATCCCTATTAATCTCTCTTCATTTATAATAAGACGATCAATCATGGCACTGCTTAAGCCATTTTCTCTTCCCGCAGCCACATCAAGGGCATTGGCATCAAAGATTTCTTTCTTTCGGGCGTCAAGAGCCACGGCCATGGCTTCGAGAATCTGATTTTTTTCCTTCGTCCCTAGCACAGCAAGTTTTCGAGAAGCCCCTCTTGCTTGTTTCGCCATTTCACGAATATCCACTTTTATGTCCTCCTTAAAATCATATTATCCACATGTATGATTTCATCATAGTCCTTATAACCGATTTTTTCTTCTATTTGGTCTGTTTTCACACCGATCAGATGCCTGAGCTCGTCAGCGGCATAGTTTGTTATACCTGTGCCAATAACATGGCCATCTGCTGAAACAACTTCCACAGCCACACCTCTTAAAAATGCCCCTTCCACCTTTGTCATACCCGATGGCAAGAGGCTCTTTTATTGAGAAGGGCTTTTTCAGCACCTAAATCTACATATATATGACCTTCCACACGACTCCCAAAAGAGATCCAGTGCTGTCTGGCTTTCATTTTTTCCTTTTGCCCCAGAAAGAGAGTGCCCATTTCTTCCCCCGACACTATCCTATTGAGGACATCTGGCACACTGCCGTCCGCTATGACCATATTGACACCGGCAGCTGTTGATATTTCTGCCGCATTTATCTTTGTCGCCATCCCACCTGTTCCAAGCTTGGTGCCTGCACCACCAGACATGTCATGAATCTTCTGATCAATGGTCTCCACGATTTCAAGACGCCTAGCCTCTGGATTTGTATGGGGGTTATCTGTATATAGACCGTCCACATCGGAAAGAATAATATGCAGGTCTGCTTCTATAAGACTGGCCACTAGAGCCGATAAAGTGTCATTGTCTCCTACTTTGATTTCATCCACAACCACAGCATCATTCTCATTCACGATGGGAACAACATCTTGACGTAGCATTTGAAAAAGCGCATCTCGCGCATGTATAAATCGTCTTCTATCAGAAAAATCATCCTTTGTCAGAAGAACCTGACCGATGGTTTTCCCAAACTCTGAGAAAAATTTCTGGTACATATGAAGCAAAACACCTTGACCGACTGCAGCAGCGGCCTGCTTTTCGGGTAAAGTCTTGGGCCTTTCGTGCAGTCTGAGTTTCCCCATACCTGCGCCGATGGCGCCCGACGTTACCAATACAATCTCATGTCCGCTATTTTGCAAATCCGACAGCTGTTTCACCAATTTGTCAATTCGACCTAAATTGAGGAGTCCAGTGTCATAGGTTAGAGTGGAGGTTCCCACTTTCACCACGATGCGGCGGACATCTTTCATGATTGTCTGCTTATTCATTTTTTTCACTCCTCATTACAATTTTGTTACATTATATACGATTTACACAGACCTGCCTAGCATAAACATGCATAGTTCCCATTAAATTTACAGTCCTTTGTAAGAATACTATAAAAGTATACTTTTAAGCTTTTCAAGAAAACTTTCTCCTTAGACCATCTATAAGCCAGTGCTTGCAAGTCTTGATAATCATTATCATTTCTCAAGAGAGTTGCGAGTGTTATCATTTCAATTTGTAATGATTTTAATATTGTATTTGTTACTCATTGTGCTATACTGTATTTAGAAACGACGAACACCCCACCGGGTGACAGAAATTAAAGGAGGCAATATCATAATGGAAAGAATTGTAGGCCGTAAGGCTCCAGACTTTAATATGGCAACTGCGACAGGCGATGGCAAAGACTTCGGTCGTGTCAGCCTAGCTGATTATAAAGGCAAATGGCTAGTGATGTTCTTTTACCCACTAGATTTTACATTCGTTTGCCCAACTGAAATCACTGGATACTCAAAGCGTTATGAAGAATTCAAGGCTCTGGGTGCCGATGTACTCGGTGTAAGCGTTGACAGCGAACACTCTCACAAAGCTTGGATCAATGGTGATCTAGGCCAGCTGACATTCTCGCTTGCATCAGATATGACTAAGCAAGTATCCCAAGATTATGGGGTGCTAATAGATGAGGCAGGTATCGCCCTTCGTGGTCTATTTATTATTGACCCTGAAGGTGATGTTAAATACTCTACAGTTCACGACCTAAACGTCGGACGTAGCGTAGATGAAACACTTCGTGTTCTAAAGGCTCTGCAAACTGGCGGATTATGCCCTGTAGACTGGACCGAAGGCGAAGATCTCCTCTAAAAAGTACTGAACTCTCTCTTTAATACATCCCTAAAACACTCAGCCGACCCCGACCCCTGGCTGAGTGTTTTTATGTGTAAATATTTTAAAAGCCCTTTCTCTGACCCACCCACGGAGGCGAAGCTTCTCAAGATATTCATCCACACTGGGACCTTTTAACTCTTTTAGTCTCCAAATTCCATAAATATAGGTTAGTGTTAAGACAAATACGGTTGCAGGCACCCCCATTAGGACGCTGTATATTGTTAAGCTTTGCAAACTTCCATAAAGGAAAAACCATATTTGAATGAGTGCACGAACAGCGAAAAAAACACTCCAACCAATGGTCACTTCGTAATATGCCGGTAAAACATCTTTTCTCCAGTACCATTCTATGTCCCACCCCCTGGTCAAGTGACTTGCCCAAGCGGCTAAGGGTTTTTTATACATAAGGCTACCCAGGGCTATGCAGAGTATGAAAGCGTTGCCCATTAAATCGGGGAGAAAGTAATTTTCAGACCTCTGACTTATCAAAGTGAATACAGCGGCAGTTACACTTCCCAAGCAACCGAGAGCAATATATTTAAGCGGTTTTCCCTGCTTTTTTCTAAGCAAGATAAGGAATATGGAAACACAAGTGTTGAGAGTCCAGCTGTCTGAGCTCCCCATCTGTTGTTTATAAACAGGAAGGCAATAGGCAATACGACAGCATCCCCTGTGCCTGTCATTGAGATTGTTTTAAACTCATCCCCAATTTCTTTTATTTTTTCTATCATATTGGCCTCCATTTATAAGTGTTAGCGGTATCTTATCATTACCCCTCCTGTCTCAGTTCATGCTTTGACCTTTTACAAAAACAAAATCAAAATGAAGGCCTACCATAAAGAAAGGGTCCTTTGACTAGGACGCTGTAAAACAATTTACCGCTTCCTGGTCAAAGACCCTTGTATTCTTTAATTTGGTCTTACTACAAACTATATTGTGCCCATAAAAACCTCAGAACCCCAGGGTTTTGTCCACACTTACTGATTTTTTTTCATGGCTTGATATTTCTTCATTTGATTGAGTTTTATATGATCCACTTGGCTCGTCTTAGGGACACGTTTTGGTGCTTCTGGTGTTTCTTTTTTCTGAAGCTCATGAATCAACATATCAATTTTATCTGCAACCTGCGTGTTCTGGGCCACATGATAACATTTCCTGACCTTTTCAAGATCATACTGGGCAAGACCAAGAATAATTCGTGCTTGCCTGTCGTTGATGGGTTCTTCAATCATATCCATAACTGAAGAGACCAGACTTTCTCTATCAAGAACCTGAGCCTGCTGGTTTTCTCTAAAAGCCACAACCGCCGGTTCGCTCTTTTCAATCCACTGTCTTACAGAGTCTGACTGTTCATGGATGGATTTTGTAAGGACTTCTGTATCCACATCATCCGTTTTTTCAGAAACTTGATTCACATCATATTCAAGGACATCCTGTCCCTTTAAACTCTTTGCATTTTGATAATTCAGTAGCCCCCTGTTATAGGGTGCTTTTTTAGGCTTGTCTTCCATTTGACCTTCATCATCACCAGACCTATTTTCAGCCTCTTTTGAAACAGCAAGCAACCTGTCCAAATTGTCAAAACCATCTTCTTCAATATCCTCGCTGGTCAGGTCTGAATCCTTTTGATTTTCAAGATGATCTAAGTTTTCAAAAACCACAGATTCCACCTGGGCTTTTTGACTGTCAGATTTTATAATGCCCCTGTCTTTTTCATCTATATACGTTCCAACTTCAATGTCTTTTATGTGATGATCACTTCCCTCAACAAAAAGTTCGGAAGTGCTATCAACATCTATAAGCCCTTTTGCCACAAGCCCTCGAAGAGCATTTAAGGCCATTTCAGAAGAGACCCCCATCTTAACTGCGATGATGTCTGTGGTCAGTAAATGATCAAACTCCGGTCGTCCAGCATATCTGGCTAAGACCATGCCACATAATTTCTCATAGGCTGTCAGATCATTTCTATCCACCAAGGAATTTTCAACAGCAAACCACGTTCTCATTAAGAAGCCTCCAGTCTCTTTCATCCTACACATGTAATATCCACTCATAGGAGCGAGACACTTTATAAGTGTAGGAAATACATTCACTTCTATGATAGCTTACCACACTTTCATGCGTCAACGAAAAGCATGAGAATCCTTTACGAGCTGTCCCCTATATTGATCAAAAACCACCCTAATTACATCGGTTTTCGAATGTGTTTTATCAAATTCTAATACATTTTCTTTGTTTCGACATATTTCGACCTTGAAATGACATAATTGACTGAATTATTGCAATTATTTCATTTTATAATTAAATTGTTGTAAAAACCCATTTATTACTGGGTATAACTTTCTATTTCTTAAGGGGGAATATTTTTGTACAAAAAAAGACTGAGTTTACTTTTAGTCCTCATGCTTGTTCTTAGCAGTTTCACAACAAGTTTTGCAGGCTCGCTAAAGGTAACCGACCAAAAGAGTTCTCGACTCGACAGCGCACCCGTCAGGGTCATTGTCGAAGTTGAAGGTGAGTATGGTCTTAATCTAGCGAAGACCATGCGCACATCTGTTTCTGATCTTGATGCAGAAAGCAGAAAGGCCATTGTGAAAACACAAGAAGATGTTATGGAAGATTTAAAGGACACGGGGATTGACCTTGATGTCCATGAATCATATACAAACATCCTCAATGGGTTCTCAATGACCGTGGACGAAAGAGATATTGATGCGGTTAAAAATACAGAAGGTGTCAAAGCCGTATACCGAGTCAATGAATACAAGCGTCCTGAGATGGATTACAGCGGTGAGTACGTCAATCTTGATGAAGCACTGGCTTACAGAGATGGAAAGTATGATGGACGCGGTACAGTCGTTGCCGTTATTGATTCAGGTGTCGATTACACACATAAAGATATGAAGATCGATTATCCTGAACATATTAAATTCGATAAAACTGATGTCACAAGTAAAATTATAAACAGTGGCCTCAACGGCAAGTACTTTACAGAAAAAAGTGCCTTACGGCTACAACTACTTTGATAAGACAAATGAAGTTATAGACATTAGCGAAGGCGCTTCCATGCACGGTATGCACGTTGCCGGAACAGTGGCGGCCAATGGAGATGAGGACGGCATTAACGGTATCGCTCCAGAAGCTCAAGTCTTGGCTATGAAAGTCTTCAGCAATAATCCAAACTATGGTTCAACATACGGCGACATTATTATTGAAGCCATTGACGAATCCATTGCCATGGGGGCAGATGTTATCAATATGTCCTTAGGTGCAACAGCAGGAACACCAAACAGCAACGATCTTGAACAAATGGCAGTGCAGCGTGCTCTTGACGCAGGCATCGTTTGTGCAATCTCAGCTGGAAACTCCTCCTTTAGTGGCAATGGTGCCCTTGATGAAGGACAATTACCAATATATGCAGCTGATATCGGGGTCACAGGTTCACCATCTGTCACACCTGAGAGCATAACAGTGGCTTCCCTTGAAAATAAGAAGCTTTCTGCACAAACCCTTACATTCACAGACAAAACGGACAAGGCCCATAAAATTTTCATTAGCGTTGGCACAGAGGAAGACCCGGCTGATGTTTTTGAAAACCAAGCTATCCAGGCCGTCTTCTGTGGCCAAGGTGGTGCGGATGAATTCCAAAACATCAATGTCATTGACAAGATAGCTCTTATCGAGCGTGGGGCCGAACATTTAAAGAAAAAAATCGACAATGCCATGAAAAACGGGGCCATTGCAGCCATCATTTTCAACCATGAGGCTGGTGGAGAATCCCTTATGAAAATGGGAGGCGTGGAAACATGTGAGATCCCTGCCGTTTTCATGGGCCGTTCAGATGGTCTTAAGATTAAAAAAGACGGTGGCTCTGTCACTTTCACAGGTGAATCTGTGGTCATTGACAATGTCACAGCTGGAGAAATGTCTGATTTCTCATCTTGGGGAACACCAATCACCCTAGACATCAAACCAGAAATCACTGCTCCAGGGGGAGATATTCTCTCAACTTTTAACAACAACACATACGGTATGATGAGTGGTACATCCATGGCTTCCCCTCATATCGCTGGGGCATCGGCATCTATCATGCAACGTGTTCGTGACGATTTCTCCCTATCTGGTCAAAAGTCACAGGAAATGGTCAAACTTCTCATGATGAACACAGCCAACCCTAAGATTTCTGAAGGCGTGGCCCACAAGAAGTTTGATGATTTCTACACAGACGATTACAAGTGCTACAATTCACCAAGACAACAAGGCGCAGGTATCCTTGACCTTTACGGAGCTCTTGAAACACCTGTAACTGTCTCTGAAAAAAAATCCGGTCTGGGCGAAGTTAACCTAGGTGAAATTTCTGAGTCAAAGGGTGAAGTGGCATTTGACCTTATCTTCAAAACCACAATGATTCACCTGTCACATACGAAATCGAACAACAAATCAACACTGCAGCACTCTTTGACAATAAAATTTGGGCAGATGCCATGCCAGTTCTAAAGGCTTCTGACGCAAGTGAAACCACAAGCTATGAAAGATTAACATTCGATGTAACTTCTGATGGTTATGACAAGACTTCAAACACCATCACGGTTCCAGCAGATGGCACACTCAAAGTTTCTTTCTTTGTCGATCTTGACGAGGACCAGGCACTTGCCGCCGATTCTCACGAACCAATTTTAGATGCCTTTGAAAATGGAACTTTTATTGAAGGCTTCATTCGTTTTATTGATACCAACGACACCCATGCAGATTTAACCATGCCATACCTTGGTTTCTATGGTCAGTGGGATCAGCTTCCGATTATTGATAAAACAATGTATCCTGATGACACAAACCCTGGCCTTTACGAAGCTGGTTTGTTCTATGATCAAACCGACGACTATTTAGGCTACACTGAGTTTTCAAATGGATACAGCCTAAACTTATCTGATATGGTTATAGGCCATGTGACAAACGCGTCAGGTAAAAAAGTGGGCTCAAGCGGTATTTATGGCAACTTGTCTTTGCTTCGAAATGCAGAGCAGATTAAATACACCATTCTTGATGAAAATGGAAAACTGGTTGAAACCATTGCCCATAACAAGGATGGAAAGCGAAAAAATTATTACGACGCAGGCGCTGGTGGCAAAACATCATCTTTAGGCGAAGGCTTCTGGGATGGTCTGATTAACGGTGAACCAGCACCAAATGGACAATACACCTACCGTATTTCTGCCAAAATCGTTGGTGAAGACGCAGACTGGCAGCACTATGACTACCCTGTCTTCGTAGACAATTGCAGTGCAGAAATTACTGGTCTTGAACAATCACTTGGTGATGGTGGCAAATTGGAATCTGTAACAATTCAGGCCAAAGCCAACGAAATTTTCGTTCGAGATGAAAAAGATCCTTCTAAAATAACTTCACGAATCACTGTGGAAGAAGGAAAATACAAAGGCATTCGCAAATACGGTCTCATGGAACTTGGCGGAAGCTTTAAGGTCATTGTCAGCTCACCTGATAGCACCCTTAGCCTGAAAAATGTTCCAGAGAACACAAGTCCAAATTCCGATGGCTCATACACACTTGTGCCTTTTGTTTTATCGGCAAATGGAGCCCTTGAAATTGGAGCAGCCTTCTCCTTCACTTTTAAAGACGGCCTTCCAGTCACAGATGATGGCGGGGACAAAATACTAAAAGATGTACTCTTTGAAAATTACACTGTCCACAAGGACATTTCAACAGTGGCCGGAAAGACCTTTGAACCAGAATTTAAAGGCGCTTACGCAAGCACTTCTGATGGTGCCATTGTCGTGACAAAGGCATTTGATGAAGACCTCTATTATATGGATGACTATGATGCTTCTGCATTAACATTTAAGAAAACTCTGAATGTTGATGACAAAGTGACACTCACTATTGATGAGTCATTTGATGTGGCGGCAGGAAAAACACCGCTCGTTGCAGTTTATCCAATCTCGGATCAGATGAAAAACAAACTGAACTCACAGGATGCAGTTTCAGAGAAATACCTAGCAGAGATTAAGGCCTATCTGGAAAATAACGGCTATAAGTCCGTGAAAATTTCAACAGATGACAATCTAATTTCTGCCATTACAGCACATCCGGAAGTGGCTTCAATCCAATCCACATCGGGATCGTCAATCACGATTGATATTGCATCTAGCCCACTTGTAGCAAAAGCAAGTGTCCTTGATGGCTTCAAAGAAGGCACGGACTATTTGAAGGCCTATACCCTGATTGTAGCAAGTGACGACACTTACACAGAACCTAGCACTGCCGTTCTTGACGATATTGTTCCACCAACTGTTACAATTGATTCTCCAGAATTCTGGAGTGAGTTCACAGAGGATTCTCCAGCAATTGAAAAGGAAACTGTGGATGGAAAAACCGTCTATTCTGTTGCATTTTCAGGTCATGTCAGTGATGAATCTGCCTTAACAGGCCTAAAGCTTGATGGCGTGACTGTTGAAAGCACATTTAACACCAAAACGGGCAACTGGGACTTTGAAGGACAAGTGCCTGTAGAAGATGGCAAAAACGAGTTCACAGTTCTTGCAAGCGATAAAGCTGGCAACCTTGTTGAATTCAAGCAAGCCTTCTTTGCAGACCTGATTGAACCAGTTCTATCGATCGACTCAAATAAAATTCAGTTTAAGCGCATCAATGGCAAATACTATGTCAGACTCAATGGCTATGTGAGTGATACATTCCCAGTGCTGAAACTAAAAGCTGGTAAGGAACTCATAGTGAATGAATCTGAATCCTTTGCTGAATATAGCGACCTCTTAAAACCACTAAAGGTCGAACTGAAAAACACATATGTACCAATTGAAAAGAACCAAGAATCTCTCTACATTAAGCTTGTTGATTATGGTGGCCATGTTGTGAGCGAGCGTATAGAAATACCTCAGCACATATTCAAAACATCAAGCAACAACCATCGCGATGATGACGATGACAAGAAGGATAAAAAGAAAAAATCGAGTGGGTCTTCTGGTGGCGGATCATCAAAGAAAAACAATACAGCAAGCTCCGCAAGCACAATCAAGGATGACGCTACAAACATATCAGCAGACACATTCAAAAAAGAAAATCTTTCAAAGGAAGGCCGCGTGGTTATCAAAGCCCCTGCTCCTTCAGAAAAATGAGGTTAAGCTCAACCTTGATAAGAAAGCCATTCAAGCGGCACATACCAACAAGGCTGTTCTTGAAATCGATGCAGGCATCGCCAAGCTTCATATTGATTCAGAAAATCTGAATGGTGCAAGCTCTGATTCCGCTGAACTCAGCATCGCGTCTGTCAAGGGCAGTGATGCCGTTAAGATTCAGAAAAAACAGGCTCGAACAGAAAGTTTAAAGCCAATTGGAGATATTATTGACATTAAACTAAGCCTTGATGAAAATAGTGAGGATGTCCACCAGCTCAAAAAGCCAGTGGATGTTGAAATACCACTAGATATTGATACAGATTCAGTGGACACAGACAAGCTCGGCCTCTTCTACAACAACGAATCAACGGGCCAGTGGGAGTATGTTGGTGGGAACTATGACGCAGCTTCTAGGACCTTCGTGCCACTCTCAGTCACTTTAGCCAGTACTGTGTTATGGAACGTGAAATTCAGTTCACAGATACCGATGCACACTGGGCAAAATCTGTCATTGAAAAAATTGCTTCAAAAGACATCGTTTCAGGCTATGCAGACGGATCCTTTAATCCAGATGGTACCATCACCCATGCTGAGTTCCTGACACTTGTTGTGAAAGCCCTTGATTTTGAGACATCCTATGAAGGGGATATGTGGTATGACACATACATTTTCGCAAGCAAATTAAATGGACTTATTGCACCTGAAGCAGAATTTGATCCTGAAGCCAATATCACCCGTGAAGAAATGGCTGAAATTCTTGGAAAGTACCTTGAAACAAAGACAATTGAGCCAAAGTACGATCCAATCACTTTTATTGACGCTTCTGAAATGGAAGAAGATGTGCTCAATGCAGTGAATACGGCCGTACGTTTTGGCCTCTTCTCCGGTCGAGCAGATGGCTCTTTTGATCCAGATGCCACTGCGACAAGAGCCGAGGTTTCACAAGTGATTTATGACCTGGTACAGGTTACTGGGTTAAACTAAGGCCGATTGATTCTAATCTATTAGAATGGCTTTTAAAACCCAAAAATCCCGCGAACGTGTTCGCGGGATTTTTTTATATAATTTATAGGGTCTTATATACATCAAGCAGAACGGTTGCAGTACTGCTGTTTCTTTCCTTTTTGTTTTCTCACTTCAATAAGGGACTCCACCTTGGCGATATAATTCTCATCGTCTGAAATACGTGTGAGCGATGTTAAAAGGTAAAAGTTAAAAGATCTTGGTATAATGCGATGTGTGACACAATGAATGAGCTTCTTGGCGATTTGAAAATTATGAACGTGTGAGTGTTTTTCTTTAAAGTCATAGCCAGCATTGTGAACGATATAGTTGTGTCCTGCTCTATATACTTTATAAGAACCTTCTTGATAAACTTGCATTCCCATAGCGACACCCCTTTCGGCCTGCAGCTCAACCGCCGCTTGGCCGTTTCACTGTATTTACCTCCAGTTTAATCGCTTTTGACTCACCTCCGTGAACAAGTTGCTCTTCTTATACATATTATCGGTTTGAATATTCTGAAACTTTAACTTTTAATCAAATTTATTAATAAACATTCAGATTAAACTGTACATTGTGCTGTCTTCATTATAAATGATTCGCTATTTTACGACTCTATATTCTATGTTAACCCTAGGTTTTGTTTTTGTTAAACCCTTTATACTGCAGGCACTTTGTCGAGTCTTACGGCTATAGAAAATCCTCTTATCTATACAATTCTACATTTTCCGTATGAATTCCTTCTTTTTTACATTTTTCCATATAGGTGCATAAAAAATCCCACAAACCGTGTCAAATACAGCTTGTGGGATCAATATTTCTATTCAGCCTTTTCTTAAATGATTTGCCATAAGGATGTATAAGCAAACTTTAAGCAAATAAAACTCTATGGAACTTCTTCTTACCCTTTTTGATAAGAAGACCCTCATCTCCGAAATCTTCCACAGTGATTTTTCTATCAATGCTTGTGATCTTTTCACCGTTGATGGATACCCCGCCTTGTTGAACGTTACGACGCGCTTCACTTCTTGATGGTGCAAGACCACACTTATTCATTAGGTCAAGAATGCCCATGCCTTCACCTTCAAACTCTGATTTTTCAAGTTCTGTGGTTGGTACATTTGACATATCTGCGCCACCTGCAAACAGGGCTTTTGCAGCTTCAAGGGCCTTTTTCGCCTCTTCTTCACCATGAACAATTTTAACGAATTCAAAGGCCAGTGTTTCTTTGGCCTTGTTAATTTCAGCCCCTTCAAGAGCTCCCAGTCTACGCACTTCATCCATTGGAAGGAATGTCAGTAGGGACAGGCAGTTTTCAACATCTGCATCTTCAACATTACGCAGGTACTGGAACATTTCAAATGGCGTTGTTTTTTCTGGATCAATCCAAAGAGCACCAGCTACTGTCTTGCCCATTTTAACGCCTTCAGACGTCGTTAACAGCTTAAATGTTAAGCCAAACACCTGCTCTTGTTCCATTTTGCGTGTCAGCTCAACACCAGCAATAATATTTGACCACTGATCATTACCACCAAGTTGCATCTTGCAGTTGTAACGTCTGTTTAGCTCTAGGAAATCGTAGCCCTGCATGATCATGTAGTTAAACTCAAGGAAAGTCAGTCCGCTTTCCATACGCTGTTTAAAACACTCTGCTTGAAGCATTCTATTCACCGAGAATTTTGAGCCAATTTCTCTTAGGAACTCGATGTAATTTAGGTTGTCAAGCCAATCAGCATTATTTGCCACATAGCCTTTTTCACCATCAAGAACCAGGTATTTTTCCAGTTGCTTTCGAATGGCATTGCCATTGTCTGTCAGCGTGTTGTTTGTAAGCATTTTCCGCATATCTGTCTTGCCTGTTGGATCCCCAACCTTTGCAGTGCCTTCACCGATGAGTGCGATTGGCTTATGACCCGCATTTTGCATGTGCTTCATAACCATAACCTGAACAAAGTGCCCCAGGTGTAAGCTGTCTGCAGTTGGGTCAAACCCTATATAAAATGTCACACTCTCTTTAGCAAGAAGTTCTTTCACTTCCTCTTCATGTGTAATTTGCTCAATAAATCCTCTTTCCTGAAGGATATCAAATACATTTGTCATTCCCATGACCTCCTTTTTACTCGTTCATACTCATCCATACTGCTCATTGTTTAAACCTTATTTGTCCAGCCAATCCCTCTAAAATAAATTTTTAAGGGCTTACAGCTGATTTTAGAATACAAAAAAAGCTTACCCCACCCTATAAGGGTGAGATAAACTCTCACGTTACCACCTTATTTCATCGTTATGTTTAAACCATTGCATAACGACCTCAAACGCCTTTATCGCAGACGATACGTGGTCATTTCTGACCATGGCTCAGGGGTGTAATTCAATACCACATCAGGGCATGCTTTTCACCAACCAGCATACTCTCTATATTCCTGTGTCGCCTCTACTTTTCCCATCGCAGCCTGTCGATCTAATCCAAATTTTTGGATAGACTTAATTTTGTGTATATCATAAAGCAAGACCGTGAACGTGTCAAGTCCATGTTTCATTTGACCTACTGACCTATATCCAGTCTTTCAATCAGTTCATCAACTTGAATAGAATGTTCTTTGACTAAATCAACGAATTTTTCACCAACTTGAACGACTGGTCGCGTCGGAAAATTCACATCCACGTAAATAACTGTGCCTTCTTCACCCGTGCTGAGTCTTACTTTCTTGCCCACGAAAAACTCCGCCAAATTGCTCAAAAATACATAGCAAACTTTTGAATCAAGCGTTGTTCCCGACTGCCAAGAAATATATTCTGCAGCTTTAAATGGTGATACTTTTTTTCTATATGGTTTGTCCGTGGTCATAGCGTCAAATATGTCGCAAACCATGATAATTTTAGCAAACTCATGTATTTGACCAGATTTTAATCTTAGGGGATACCCGCTCCCATCCAGTCTTTCGTGATGCTGTAATGCACTATACTTAATATTATTTGTTACGCCCTGCGTTTTCATCAACACACTGTAGCCAAACTGGGCATGCCTTTTAATCACTTCAAACTCATCATCTGTGATAGGCTTTTCCTTATTCAATATAAAATCTGGAATTTTCATTTTCCCAATATCAAATAATAAGGCCGCTTGTCCAAGTTCAACAAGCTGTTGTTTGCTGTATCCAAGCCACTTTCCAATCATGCTGGCTAAAATTGACACACGTAACTGTGCTCAAATGTATAATCATCTGATTCCTTCAACTGGTTTAAACGCATAAGCACATCGTTGTTGCGAATCATATCCGGAAGGGCTTCTTCAATGTTTTCCTTCACAGAAGATAAATCTATATCATTTGATTCCTTGAGATGATGGAACATCTCTTTCGTTTCTTCAATCATTTCTTCATGTTTAACGTCAATTGGCGTGTTACCATCACCTGTAAGAACGTTAATGACCATATTGGCATTAACGACATTGGTCACCACGGGAGCATAGTTTTCTTCTTCTAGCTCCTCAAGTTCTGACTTAAACTTTTCAACATCATATCGACGACCTGCTTCCTTAGCAGCGCTTTCAACCGTATCTGCATCAAGGGATGCTGAAGTTGGTTTTGCAGTTCGATTTGTGCCCGAGTACGGCGGTTCAAAATCTGATATTTTGACTGCAAGAATCCCCAGGCGCTTTAACAGCTTAATATGACGCTCGCTTAGCTCTGCACCAGCACCCAACAATTCAACAGTCCCATCTTCATTAAATATGGCTTCTGCTAGGATCATACCTGGTTCAACTTTTCCGATTTCAACGTATTTCAACTTTGATCACCTACCCCGCTAAAAAATCCAGACAATAGATGAATTCTCCATTTGGACTGGATGTCCTTTATTTATTACCCTTTTTCTTTAAATTAATCCCGGATTCTTCATGAAAATTGTATATTCGTCAAAAAATGCCCATATATTTCAAAAGGCCTTATCTATTTGTATTCTATCATTTTCTGTAGGTGGATTTGGAAAAACAACAAACTTGTTTCCAAAATTCCCTCGCCCAACTAAAAAACTCCCTTTTGTGGGAGTTTTTTTGCTATGGTTATACTATGTTACTATGATTTTAACAAATACGCTTCAAAATATTATTTAATCATACCCACTATATAGCAGATGTAATAACATCCTCAAGTTCTAATAACATACCATTTGGCACGTAGTCTACAAAGAGTGTTATCCAGTAGCCTGTTTCATCTGCTTTAACTGTTTCCACACGGCCAACAACACTGTAAATCACTCGACTCACTCTAATATCCACTCCGATAAACTCGCCAACCTTCATGGACGTAAAAGTTCTAATTCGAACCACTCGATCAAAAACATCGGTTAAATCAATTTCTGCAGGTGGTGCAAAATCTGCATAACGCTCGTTGACGTAAAACATTTCACTTAGCTCAGATTGATTTGCCAGACGGCCGTCCACTCTTTTGTCTTTCAAATTCGCAGTCATGGTCATCCCACCTTTACATTTGGATACGCTGCTCCTTTATTCGACAATATTCGATTTTTATAATTATACATCATTTATCGGTAGAAACAGCGATTTTTTAAGGTTTTTGTAACATAATTCCGAAAAAATTTACAATTAAATTTATATTCTTTATAATATTCTACCCATTTTGTGGTCTTTTTAATCCATCCCTCTATACTTCCTGTCCCTTATCGCCTATACAACATGACCGATGAGAACAGTGGGAATATCAAAATCTAAGAGAAGGTCTTTTTTCACAACGACAATGGCCACAGAAGATGGTCCGCAGGATTTCTCCATATCCAGTTCCACCCCTTCTATAAGCTGGTAACTTTCATCTCGACTCACAAACATATCATTCAGTTCCCCCATCACACCTTTTGAACCCACTGGGAGAATCTCTCGAACAGCGTTCATTTCTAAAAGACGCTTTATAGTCGATGCCTTTAAAAGTTTGTCACTATGGTCTATAACCTCAGGCCCGACTGAGGGGCGTCCTATAACATACACTGCATCCCCCCTGTGAAAGGGACTTCTTTTTATGGTTTTCGCTAGACCGTTGACAACCACACCTAGGGCTGTCATCGAGGTGGGCATATTCTTTTCCATGCTTGTTAGAACAGGCACACGAAGTCCAAATTCATCAAGACATGATTTAACGCCTTTTAAAAGACGTCTTCCAGTTGCATCAGGTTCATTGGCTATGGGCACAGCCACACTCACCACCGATGCCCCCAAGCTGAGAACCTCAAGCAGGGCCACCCTTGCAGTAATCGCCCCTACGACTTCAGGTGGCGCCTCAAGGGTATCATCTCGCTTTAATCCAATTCCACCACAGGAGTCACAACCCGTAACTAGAATTTGGTCATTTTGAAGTTGTGTAAGTATCACATCTCTATAGGTCATCATCTTTAAATCCACGTGCCAATTCTGTTTTTGAAACGGCTCCATTTATAACAACTGCCAGAATGACATTTACAGCACTTGCAACTACGAGAGCCGGTATAAACACCACAGCCATTTCCCATTCAAAGCCGGGCACTGTCACAAGAGCCACAGGCATGACAAGTCCATTCATAGCGATTGCCACTATTATACCCAGGATACTATGAACTTTCTTCGATGCCAGGGCAAACAAATACACCGATAAAAACATCAGCAATGCTATGGCGCCATGAATAGGCAATCCAAATGGGAAACCCGATAATGCCGACGTCATTAAATGACCCATAAGACCAACAAAACCACCGTAAAAACCACCCATGAGTATCCCAGCGAAGTACGCTGGAAAGGAATCAAGCGCAATTGTACTAAATGGGCCCGGTAGCTTTATATTGGCACCTACAAAGGAAAGGGCGATCATGAGAGCCAACAGAATCAACCTGTTGAGTTTATTGTTATCAGCCACTTTTATTACTCCTCCTCTGAACTTGTTAACACTTATTTCATTAAATATTTAAGTGATCGACTTGAAATCACAAAATAACAAGCCCCACCTTATTATAGAAAGAAACTTGCAGGCTAAACCATGCAAGTTTCTTAATCTGCTGATAAATATTATAACACTTTATTGGAAAGAAAGCCTCTTGATCTATGTCTTTTTACGCCCACGGCCCATAAACATGCTGGCGACCTTCACCAGTGGGTTCCTTTCAAGGTCACTGATGTAAGCCTTTTTCCCAAGCTTTCTGATGATTTCAGAATAAGTAGGATAGGCATAAATCATGTCTGCTGCCTTATTTAAACTAATTCCGTAAAACTTAAACATGAGAAGCTCATGGATGAGCTCTCCAGCCCTATTCCCAAGAATATCTGCCCCGTAGACCATGCCTTTTTTATCACAGTATACAATGGCACGCCCCAGGGTTTCTCTCTCTGTTATTGCCCTATCTAGTTCTGAATAGTCCTGCTTGTATATTCTTAAATCTGAACCAAGCAAGTCCCTAGCTTCCGCTTCGCTCATCCCCATATGGGCCATCTCAGGGTCTGTGAAAGTCACCCAAGGCACATTATCATAGTTGACCTTGCGCTTAACGGGTAGACTTGCATTTACAACAGAGATAATAGCGTGGTTTTCAGCTATATGGCTGAGTCTGTAAGGTCCAACGGAATCACCAGCACCATAAATGCCTTTTTGCGTTGTTTCCAAGTGTTCATCCACAACAAGGCCCCGGTCTGTGTAGGCAACACCAATTTTTTTCAAGTCCCAAGCTGTTCAAGTTGGTCTTGCGACCTGTGGCAATAAGAATTTCATCAAAATCCACCACTTCTTCACTTTCATCATAGTGCTTGATTGTTATTTTCCCTGGATCTACCCTTAAAATTTCCGTGTTGGCTCTAAAACGAATGCCCTCTTTATGAAGGCGCTTCATGAGTAGTTTTCCGAGTTCATGATTGTCTCTTTCAAGAATGATCTCACGCCTTAAGATAACCGTCACCTTTACGCCAAGGCGCTGCATAGCCTGGGCCATTTCCATGCCTATTGGACCACCCCCAATAACGACCATGCTTCCAGGAAGCTCAGGCATCTCAAAGAGATTTTCATTGGTCCTGTAAGCAACTTTATCAAGGCCAGGAATAGGTGGGACAAAAGGAATCGATCCTGTACAAATAATAAACTTATCTGCAGTAACAGGCTTTCCGCCAACATCCACTGTATTCCTATCCATAAATTTTGCTTGACCTTCAATGACATCAATGCCCTTCGCCTTCATGACCTCTGGCGTCTCGTGGGCATAGACGCCATGAATAACGTCACGGACATTATCCATAATGCCTATATTTTCTGGCAGTTGGCACATACCAAATCCTAGATCAGTTGCCTTGTACATTTCGTTGGCAAGCTTTGCTCTTTTCACAAGAGCCTTGCTTGGTATACAACCAGACCACGTGCAATCTCCACCAAGTTTATTTTTCTCAATAATCGCCACACGTTTTCCAAATCCAATCGCTGTCATAGCCGATGTTATGCCGGCACTACCGCCGCCTATAATAAGTATGTCATAATCAAATTTCATTACCGTGCCCTCCTTTTAGGGTAGTTTGTCATGTGTATACCCTATGGGAATAAAGTTATTCCACATGTTCATGAGATTTATTTTATTGATAGGGGTAAAGATTTCATATAAGCTAGAGCCGCGTGCTCAATTGACAATATGCATGCATTATGTTAATTTCTATAGCAATACACTGGCTTAAGGAGGGCGATGAAGACGTTTAAACTAAAAAGATCTACCCAAGCATCAGCACTATACGATCCTGCATTCATAATGCTGGGATTTATGGCATTCATTCTTGCAATCATCATTTTTTCAGGTGAAGCACTGCCCTTCAAAATACACCTTTCAAAGGCACTGGAAACGCATCTTGAAAATGCTTTAAAGCTCACACTGGCTTGTATTGTTGGGAGTTTTATAGGCCTTGAGAGAGGCAACAAGAATAGACCAGCAGGCATTCGAACCAATGCTCTGGTTTGTGTCGGGTCCGCCCTCATCATGATTATTTCCTTTGATATTTTCTTCAAGTACAACCACCTTGCGAATTTTGATCCCGCTCGACTCGGAGCACAGGTTGTGACAGGTGTGGGTTTTCTTGGCGCAGGTACAATCATGCGCAACGGAACCAATATTAAGGGATTAACAACCGCCGCTGGACTCTGGGTCGTTGCCAGCCTAGGTCTTGCCATTGGTGCAGGCCTATATATAGAGGCCACGCTTGCTTTTATGCTGGTTTACTTCACCCTTCACCAACTCAGCAATATGGAGCAACGTCAAAACCTCAAACGAATTCAAGTTGAATTTTTTATTATTTCAAAAGACAAGGCTGGTCAAATCGGTGCCATTGGCCAGGCGCTTGGAAAAAAAGGGGTTCGAATCACAAACTTAATGATGGAACGTGATGACGATGCCCACTTTGAAGACCACGAGATCGATGAAACAGAACTTTGTCTTCACCTACACACCCGCCTGCCTAAAGGGGTTCGGGGCATAGACCTTCAAAGAGATTTGGAGACCCTTGATGGTATTGTCTCTGTGGAGTACAAGTATATTACTGATATAATCTAAAAAAAATGCCCTGTCCACCAATCTTAATTGGAGGACAGGGCATTCTATCTATTTCACTTTATTCTGTAACCTTTTCTATGTCCTTGTCTTCTTGCTCACCTGAAAAATCAGCTTCTTGCGACGTGTCATTGACTTCATCCATATGAAGCTTTTGTATATTTTCTGGATCAGGCATTATTTTTACATAAACTGTCCTGGTTCGTGGACCATCGAACTCAGCTAAATACACGCCTTGCCATCGCCCTAACAAAAGCCCCCCCTCATAAATTATTAGGGGCAAGGATACGCCCATCATACTGCTTTTTATATGTGCCGCTGAATTGCCTTCTGCATGGGCATAATTGTCATCTCTTGGAACAATGAGCTCAAGCTCTCCAAGAATGTCATCCACCACATCGGGATCTGCATTTTCATTGATAGTTACCCCAGCTGTTGTGTGGGGGATAAAAACATGACACATACCACTGTCCACACCACTTGCCTCAACGGCTCTGTACACATATGGTGTGATCTCAATAAACTCTTCTGTCTCAAATGTTCTAATGTTGAATTCAAATACCATATGCATCACCTCAATATCTCTTTTTGAATATCGACAATAAAATCCACCACTTCAAAGCGATAGTCTTCATCTAAAATATGGCCAACTTGTTTATACATGGACTCTAGTATGGCTTTATTTGATGAAACACCTGCAAAACCGATTTCAACAAGATTCCACAGACTTCCATCATCTATGGTGGCCACTGATAGATTATGTTTTTTCTCGATTTTTTGGGTCACACTTCGAACAACCTGTCTGCGATCCTTTAAAGAATACGCTTCATAAATTCTGATTTTCACATAGCCTATACCAACAAACATAACCATCGCCTCACTTTAATTATACCCTTATATAGGGGATTCGACACGTATAGGAAAGATTCCTATTTGAATTCTTGCGCTGTCTTTTCCCAATTGGTCTTAGGGGAAAATTTTAGCCTTACATGATAAAACGCCAGTCACTCAAAGGGGACTGGCGTTTTATTGACACTTGTATTTATGATAAAGATAAATTTGATTTACAAAACTCTTTCCAGTTCAAACTCATGTTTGATTTCAATTCCATGTTGACCCAACTTTGGAATTTCAGGCTTGATCTGTCTTGCCATGTCCACAGAATTTCTGTAAAAACCGCAAATATCAAAACCTCTTTTTTGATAAAACTGCAGGGCATCCGTATTGTCATTGGTCGTATAGAGCCAAATCCTTCTGCATTTTTCTCGGGTGGCCACTTCGCTTACCAAATTAAGGAGCATAGACCCAATGCCCTGACCCTTATTGATACTATTCAGGGAAACAATTTCACATTCCCCCGAGGTGATGCTAAATGTAATCAGGCCAATTATCTCTTCATTTTCAGTGATCACAAATCCATCCAGATCGGCAACAACATGTATGCGACCACGGCTTATCATTAGTTCTGATCCCCAATTTTCACGGATAAAGTCCTTTACGCGAGGCTTGATGTTATCATCAATCCTTTGAAAATCAATCATTGTTCTCTCACTTTCCGCCTATATATGCCTTGCTCGAATACTCATCAAATAGACATAGAACTTGGCTCTTTTCAAGCTCAAGAGCATGGGACACAATATCTGTGACCCCTTTCGCAAAAGCTTGTTTTCTCTCGTCTGAACGCCCTTCAATCATTTTCACTTCAATAAATACGATAGATTTTCTCTCATTAGCTGTCGCTCGGTGGATGGGCAAGGCTTCATACAGAAATACCTGTCCTTGTTCCTGTTTCAACTCAAGAGCTTCTATCATATATGTACGAAGGGCTTTGACCATTTCCGCCTTAACTCTGGCTCGCCCGTCATTTTCTGCATGTATAATCAACTGTGGCATAAATGTACTCCTTCTCTTTTTTAGCATCATGCGTCTTGCAACCCGCAAGCTCATGCCAATGCAAAAACTTCATATAGAGGATTCACGGCCCTAAAACATGTCGATGGTAACTTAACGACTTTGTCACTGATATGCCCTAAATCTCTCCCCTATCATTATATACTAAATTTCCGGGAAAACTGCAATCATATAGGGAGAATCTCTTAGCTTTTATTATTTCTTTCCGCCCTTTTTAGGGCAAGCACTTTTAAGCGTATACAGACGAATACACCTCTATAATTTTGCAAGCGTCTATTTTCTATGTATAGTGCATAGTCTACGAAATTGGTTTATTTTTCTATTTTTAACACCACATAACATATATTTTACAAGGTTTCTTTCTGGCCTTAACAATAGATGACTACACTGATTTTAGTGATTTCAATAGAAGATATATTTATTTAGGAGGCTTTTCAATGGTATTTTCAAAGAAAATGATGGGACGTGCTTTGGCTCTTGGCCTGGCAGCCTGTATGTCATTATCAGGTATGGTGACATATGCAAGTCAAACAGCGACAACTCAAATAAACAGCACTCTGCCAAAGTATGTTTTTTATTTTATCGGGGACGGCCTTGGCTCTGCGCAAAGACAAGTTGCTGAGTTCTACTTGCAACACCAAACAAATGATCCAACTGCAACCCTGACAATGAATGAATTCCCTGTTATGGGAATGAACACGACTTATTCAGCAGACACTCTAATCACAGACTCAGCAGCGGCAGGCACAGCCCTTGCCACTGGCCATAAAACAAACAATGGCGTTATTGCACAGCTCCCAGATGGAACACCTGTTAAAACACTTGTCGAACTGGCAGAAGAAAAAGGCATGGCGACAGGTATTATCTCTACAACCCGTCTCACTCATGCAACACCAGCGGCATTTGCCTCACACAACGAAAACAGAAACAACGAAAATGAAATTGCTGTGGACTTCCTTGACAGCGGTGTCGACTTTATGGCGGGTGGGGGCTACCGTCACTTCATCCCTCAAAAGAATGACATCGGTAAGTCCAAGAGAAAAGATGACACTAATGTGATCGAACAGTTTAGCAACCAGGGCTACCAAGTCTTCGTTTCTGAAGAAGATACAGATGAATTTATGAACTATGAACCAAAGGCGGGTGAAAAAGTATTTGCCGCCTTCACTTACTCTCATCTTCCATATGAAATTGATAGAATGCAGGACAATGCAACACCTTCCTTGGCACAAATCACTGAAAAAGGCATTGATGCACTATCCACAAACGACTCATTCCTCATGGTTGTTGAAGGCGGTCGTATTGACCATGCTGGCCATGCTAATGATGTGGCTGGTTCAATCTATGACACACTTGCTTTTGATGCGGCCATCGCTAAAGCCTATGATTTCTATATGGACCATCCAAACGAAACTCTGATTATGGTTGCTGGCGACCACGAGACAGGGGGGCTAGGCCTTGGTTTTGGTCTGCAATACTTTATGAATCTTGAAGAAATTGATGCAACACAAGCTTCTATTGAAGATAAATTGGCATACTCTTATAATGCAGGCGATGACAGAGCAGCATTTCTATCTCGTCTAGTAAAGGAATATGGTTTGACTAAAATGACAGAGGATGAAATGAGCCGTATAAACGAAGCCCTTGACATGGTAGATAATGGCCTTGAAGGTTCCACTGAGGAATACGGCTATAACACAGCTCACCCTTACGTTGCAGTCGTTGCACATATATTATCCGAAAGAGCTGGAATTGAATGGACAACATACGCTCACTCTGGCACGATTATTCCTTTCACTGCCATCGGTGTGGGCGCAGAAGATTTCATGGGCTATCTAGACAACACAGATATTGCAGAAATCATGGCTGATCAAATCAACGTGGAACTGGACCAGTAAATTGGAGGCAAAATGAAACGGTATGTTTTTATCGTCTTCGTCTTTGTCTTAACCAGCGGACTTCTCATGCAGTCCACTGGCGAAAATAGGGCTGGTCAAAACTCAAAAAATCACTGAACTTCACGCCACTGTCGTCTCCGTTGATGACAGTGGCTTAATCCATACTGGTGTTGTGCCATACGGCCCACAGTTTGTGGATGTGACCTTCACTGATAAAGACTGGGCTGGTCAGAGACTAAGCATAAAGAATCATTTGATGGGAAAGGCTGACATAGATACACCTTGCCAGGTCGGTGATGCGGTCATTGTTGGCGTAAAAATTCAGGACAATAAAATAATGGCAGGCAAAATACTAGAGCACGATCGGACTTTATGGTTGAGCATTATGGCAATACTCTTTGTGAGTCTCCTTGTTGGATACGCTGGAATGATAGGTATTAAAGCCCTCATATCATTTATCTTAAGTGTGTGGATTATTTGGGATGTTCTGGTAAGAGGCCTCCTTGAAGGCAAAGAACCTATCTTCCTTATAAGTTGGGTTATTGTTCTGCTTTCAGCCATAATAATTTTCAGTGTTGCAGGTCTGACAAGAAAGGGAGTCAGTGCATTTTTGGGCACCTTGCTTGGACTTGGATTTACTGTGATTCTGACTGTGATTTTTGGCAGTGGACTCAAAGTCAACGGTATGACTCTCCCCTTTGCAGAAGCCCTAATATTTAATGGCAACCTATCCTTGAACATGCGTGAAATATTCTATGGTGCCGTACTCCTTGGTGCCAGCGGCGCCTCTATGGACATCGCTATGGACGTGGCAGCTTCCATGGAGGAAATTAAAATCAAAAAACCAGATATTGAAAGAAAAGAGCTCATTCTTTCAGGCATAAAAATAGGCAGACATGTAATTGGTACTATGTCCACGACTCTTCTCCTAGCCTATTCTGGTGGCTTTATAACCCTGCTTATGCTCTTTATGACAAAGAGCACTAAACTGTCGCACATCTTAAATCTTAAAATTGTGGCTTCTGAAATTATGCGTACACTTATTGGCAGCACAAATCTAATTTTGGTCGCTCCACTTACAGCTTTGATTGCCGGCTGGCTTCTCTGTCAAGATCAAACATTTGAGTCGCTTTATAAGTCTAAGCCTGATGCTGAAGAAATGCAGGCAGAAAACATATAGAAGTAAAGACTTTAAAATTCCATCAAAGGCAAGCTAAACTGTACATAATCCATGTACAGTTTTTTTGCGCTTAAAACTTGTAAAGTTCAGTATGAAAGTCATAGAAATCACCTCATAACTTTTGAAAATATTCACAAAGGTGACTTTTCGCCCTTGTGATGCCTTTTTTTCCACGTTATAATTATTAAATCAAATAATTACAGATCGTTTAACATTTTCTAATATCGTATCACTAGGGATTGATTGCATAAAAAAGCCTTTTATGCAGGACTCAACCTCCATTAATGATCACGACATCTTCTGATTAGGCAAGTCAAAAACTTAACAAGCGTCCCTATAAACCCCAGGGTTTAGACAGGTGTTAAGGATTTGATGTGTCGTCAACTCAACTCATTCATGGGAGGCTATTATGAAACACACAAAAAGCTTGAAATTTAAGCTGACAGTACTTTTAATCGCAGCAATACTCTTACCCCTCATTATTTCCAATGGGGTCAACCTATCTAACACTTTTAATCACATGCAAGATGCTGTCTTTTTTCAAAACAGACAACTTGCAGGCTCTCTTTCAAGACAGCTTGAAACCCTGACTCAGGACCTTTCAGAAACCATGATCACCCTTTCCACTTATGACAGTGTCAAGCAGATGAATCCTTCCGCCATGGCAGATCCACTCCTTAAAACAGTGGAACACACCACAATGATTTCCCAAATTTATGTTATGGACACTTCTGGCATGCAAATCTATAAAACATCAGGATCACTCGGTGACCGCGGGGACAGAGATTATTTCATTGAGGCCCTTTCCGGCAATACATATTTTTCTGATGTCATTATTTCTGGATCAACAGGCATGCCAATTGTCGTGCTTGCAACTCCTATCGAAAGAGCAGGCAAGATTGTTGGCGTTATAGGTGCATCTATTGACCTATCTGAACTTAGCGCCCTTTCTTCAGCTGTTGTGACTGGCGAAACGGGGTATGGCTTTATTGTTGAAGGCAAGGGAAAAATCATTGCCCATCCAGATGCAAGCCTGATTACAGACATGACCGATGTATCAGAAGTTGAGCCTGTGGCTCAAGCGATTTCAGGTAATACTGGTATTTCAGAGTACTTGTTTGACAATGAGGAGAAATTGGCCGCCTATACATATATGCCAAACACCCGGTGGGGACTTGTGGTTCAAACACCAGCCCATGAAGCCTTTGCTGTGGCTGTAAGCCAAAGAAACGGCATGGCTGGACTTCTACTGGGCTTTGCTATTATAGGCTTTATTCTAGCTTATGGCCTTTCAATATCCATTACAAAACCGCTTTTACAGCTTAATGATCAAACAGGTCTCATTGCCAAGGGCGATCTGAGCGGCCATATGCCTGACAAACTCCTTAAGCGTACAGATGAGTTTGGTCAACTTGCCAAGGGCTTTGAAACCATGAAAAATAATACGAAAAACATTATCGAAGAAATTCAACGTATTGCAGGCCAAACCAAGGACTCATCATCCACTATTTTGACGCTTTCAGAGCAGATGGGCCATACAAGCGAAGACATTGCCCAAACCATAAATTCTGTGGCTGAAGGGGCAACAGACCAGGCCCAGGAGACTTCTAAAACATCTCATATTACAAGCGACTTGGCAGATCTGATTGAAAATATCAACGAAAAACTTAGGGTCTGTGTGGAACAAGCGACTCAAATGTCTCATCAAAATAATGAGGGACAAAGAGCCGTGTCCCAGTTTTCCACTCTATATCAGGAAAATATGGCTGACACAGGAAAGTGTGGCGGTGGTTTATGAACTGTCTGAAAAATCATCATTTATCACTTCAATTATTGAGACCATTCAAAGCATATCGGAACAAACGAGCCTACTCGCATTAAACGCAAGTATTGAAGCAGCAAGGGCAGGGGAACACGGTCGCGGTTTCGCCGTTGTGGCTGACGAAGTCCGAAAACTGGCTGGACAGTCCAATGAAGCCACTGAAGAAATCCGCGAACGAATGGCAGAAATTGCAAATTTAATCGACAAGGCAGACAAATCCATGAAGGCTTCACAGAAGATCAATGAAACCACTTCTGAAAACCTGGTGGGCACAATCAATATTCTTGACAGTGTTGGTGCTTCATCGAGTGCAGTGACAACACAGGTGGAAGGTTTATCCACTGACATGCATTCTGTTGAAAATTCCAAGGATCTTGTTGTGGACTCCATTGGAAACGTCAGTGTCGTGGCCCAGCAGTCTGCCGCGGCCACACAAGAGGTGAGTGCATCCGTTGAGGAAATGGCAGCGTCTATTGAAGAAATTGTTTCTTCAATGCATCAGCTTAATGGTTTGATTGAGTCCCTTTCGGATTCTACGAGTGCATTTAGGCTATAATATTAATGAAG
>LQAJ01000102.1_pt1 | contig 55243 bp, 65 predicted proteins | sample 1535811 | NCBI WGS metagenome assembly LQAJ01 (sample SAMN04331587, study PRJNA305678) | bioreactor metagenome | isolation source: bioreactor_6 inoculated with Wadden Sea sediment 2nd replicate of a... | place: Germany: Wadden Sea, Janssand Flat
GGCGGTGCAACGGGCTTGGCTGTTTCGGCACAGAATCGTTCCAACCTGTCCATCTCGATACTTCCGCCCGCCTCCTTGCGTACGCAGGCCGCCTTGCACGGCCCATCACACAATCGAGCAAGTACCCCCGGCAACGGGAGTGTCTTGGCCAGCACCTGCCACCTGTCCCACCGCCCGCTGCGCCATGACGCGAGCAGAACGTCCCTGCATCCACATGCAGCGGACAGGCGGCAACACACTGCGGCACCTCTTCCTGAACACACTTGCGTTCCCATTGTCTCAATTCTGCCTGTTCCATGCTCGCCTGTTCCTGTAAAATACAAGGGAGCGGTCCATGTCGCACACAGACCGCTCCCTGTTACATGTTATGTATTAACCTTTGAGGCCTGCCAGAACCTTTTCAGGCAGAGCGGGCAACTCACGGATGCGGACACCGCAAGCGTTGTAGATCGCGTTGATGACAGCCGAATGCGGGGAGCACAGCGGGACTTCGCCGACACCGGACGCTCCGTGCGGACCGTCGGGGCGCGGAGACTCAACGTAGATGATCTCCATGTCGTCCGGAATCTGCTTGATGTACGGGAATCCGGCACCCTTCATGGTGGAGTGCTTCTTGATATCCTCGTAATCTTCGGACAGGGCCAGACCGATACCCTGAGCGACACCGCCGTAGACCTGACCATCGACGACCAGCTTGTTGTTGATCTTGCCGATATCGGCCACAAAGGTGATCTTCTCGACAGTAGTCTTGCCTGTAGCGGTTTCCACGGCAACTTCTGCCATGCACAGACCGTACATGTAACAGGCAAAGGGTTTGCCCTGACCGTTTTCGTCACAATCATTGGCCGGAGCGGTCCACTTGCCATGCTGGAGAAGATCAATCTTCTCATCGACCATTTCTTCATAGGTGCGGAAGGATTCGTCATCCTTGCGCATGGCCTTCATCAGCATTTCGCAGCCGACCTTGATGGCGTTACCGACAACGACCTGAGAGCGGGAACCGCCGGCAGGACCGCCGTTGGGCAGTAACGCGTATCGTTGAGAACCAGATGAATCTGCTCGGGAGCCAGTCCCAGAGGACGCAGGGTTTCGTGAGCAGTACCCAGAACACCCATGTCAGCACCCTGACCATGGTCGTGCCAGCAGGTCAAAACGGTCACTGTGCCGTCTTCGTTCAAACGACGTCCGCTTCAGCGGTATCCGGGCCGTCAAGACCGGAACCATAGACACCGAGGGCGATGCCGACACCGCGCTTGATCTCGTCGGTGGAATTGGCAGCCGTTCTCTTTTTGGCTTCCTCGTACTTGGGACGAAGGATGTCGAACATCTCGGCAGGGAGTAAACCTCGGGATCACAACCGGTGGGGTGGTGGAACCTTCGCGGTACACGTTCTTGTAGCGAAGCTCCAGAGGATCCATACCGAGCTTTTCGGCCAGTTCATCCATGAGCACTTCAGAGGGGAACTCGGCCTCGGGTCCGCCGTAACCGCGGAAAGCCGCGCCCCATGCGTGGTTGGTGCAGACGGTCCGGCCTTCGCCACGGATATTGGCGATGTCGTAACCGGCACCGATGAACTGTGCGCCGCGCAGGGTCAGCAGGTCACCGAACTCGGAGTAAGGACCGTGGTCAACTGTCCAGTCGGTCTCCATGCCGAGGAGCTTGCCTTCCTTGTCGGCAGCCATGCGGACACTGGTGAACTGGGGCGAGCGCTTACCTGTGTAGGTCTGCTGCTGATACCAGTCGTAGGCCAGGAACACGGGCTTGCCGGTGGCGAGGCATGCTGCGCCGACCAGGGCTTCCATGGTCGGGGAGAACTTGTAACCGAAAGTACCGCCGGTGGGGTTCTGGACCATGACCAGATTCTCGGGCTCGACGCCGAGACCGGGAGCGATCATGTACAGATGCAGGTGCAGGCCGATGGACTTGGAGTGGATGCACAGCTTGCCGTCATCGTCCAGATAGGCAAATCCCACGTCCGGCTCAATGGGCATATGCGGCTGGCGGGTCGTGAAGTAATCGCCTTCGATAACCACTTCGGCATCGTCAAAGATGGGAGCGGTTTCATCGCCCTTGGCGACCTTTTGGGTGTAGTAGATATTCGGCGTGCCGGGATGAATCTCGATTGCATCGTCTGACATGGCGGCCTGAGCATTCATGTACTCGGGAAGCCGTTCCAATTCGACCTTGACCTTGGCGGCTGCGGCCTTGGCATTCTTTTCACTGTCTGCGCAGACGATGGCGAGAGCGTCACCGTACTGGAAGACCTTTTCATCACACAGGATGGGACGATCCCAGCCGTCACCCTTATTGGTGGGGAAGGTGATCAGACCGGTAATGCGGTTCTTGCCCTTGACGTCCTTGTGGGTGACGATTTTCTCGACACCGGGCATCTTCTCGGCTTCGGAAGTATCGATGGAGATGATCTTGGCATGAGACACTTCGGCCTGCACCAGAGCGCATTTCAAAGTGCCAGTGGGCATCTTGATGCCGAGGTCTGCACCGTAATCCAACGTACCTGTCACCTTGGCGACGCCTGTAGGACGAGGGTACTTTGTGCCCCAGATTCGACCATCTTCGGGAATCTTGAAGAGCAGGTCGTCCAACGGCATTTCGCCACGCATGACCGCGGCCGCATCCATGACGGAATCAACCAGCTGCTTGTAACCGGTACAACGGCAGGCGTTGCGGTATTTCTGGAACCAATTGCGGATATCTTCGCGGGTCGGGGACGGATTGGACTGCAACAGTGCATATGAGGAAACAATGAAGCCCGGAGTGCAGAAACCGCACTGTGCGCCACCATTGGCGATCCAGGAAACCTGAATGGGATGCAGATTGTCCGGGGTACCGATTCCTTCGGTCGTCAGGATGACTGCGCCTTCCTTGACCCGTTTCATTTTCATGGAGCAGGAACGAACCAACTTGCCGTCCACAATAACAGAGCAGCTGCCGCACTGGCCGGTGGCGCAACCGATCTTGACGCTGGTGAGACCGAGGTTTTCGCGCAGCACGTTTGCGAGAGACTCATCCTGCTCGCATATCACCTGCTTGGCGACACCGTTCACCATAAGAGTGAGTTTGATCATACAGTATTCCTCCTTAGATTGTTCACTGTCCGAGAGCCGCTCCTTCAAATGAAGGAAACGACATTGAATGCTATTTTCCAAATGGACACGTCGGGTAACTGCAGACATCGCAACTTGCACAAAATCCGCCATGTCCCAAAGCGACTATGTCTTCACGGGTAATTTCCTCCCCAGCCAATATGCGGGGAACGATGAGATCAAAAATGCTGGCGCGGTAGTACATGACGCAACCGGGCAATCCCAGAATGGGAACGCCGTCCCGGACGGCAACCATGAACATGACACCGGGGAACGTCGGGGAACCGTAGGTGATGACCTCGGCCCCGGTGGCACGGATGGCCGTGGGCGTCTGGTCATCCGGGTCAACAGACATGCCGCCGGTAACAACCACCATCTCCGCGCCTTCGGCAATAAAGGCCAGAATGGCATCTCGAGTCATGGCGGGGTCATCCGAAGTCAACCGCTGATCCATGACCGTGGAACCCAACCGGGAAAATTTCTTTCGAATGACCGGACCGAATTTGTCCTTGATACGGCCGTGAAAAACCTCGCTGCCGGTCGTCACAACTCCGACATTGTAATGCGCGAATGGTTCACACCGACAATGTAGGGATACTCGGCACAGATTTCCTCGACCCGCTCAATCTTCTTCTCATCAATAACGAGAGGGACGACGCGGGTCCCGGCCACAGGACGGGCTTCCGTCACCTGCTGACCGGTGTGCATGGTCGCAAGCACGACCTCTTCAATGGAATTGATACGGTTGAGAGCTTCGACATTGACGTCCAGCAGACCGGGAGAAGCTTCGAAATTGATACGTCCCTCGCTGACGGCTGACAGCGTAATACCCGGACCTGCGGCAGCCTTGGCAATACGTTCGGCGGCTTCGTTTTCATGAATGCGCCCTTTCTCCATATTAAGCACATAGACGTGCTCCTTGCCGATCTCCAACAGAGCCTGAATATCCTCTTCGACAATCACATGCCCTTTCTTGAAGGCAGGTCCCTTGCACTCACCCGGAACAATTCTTGTCATGTCATGGCACAGAACCATGCCCACGGCTTCCTGAACTCGAACGGTTTCATCTGTATTCAACTCCATATACCGAATCGCACCCGGCGCTCACCGTCAATTCGGTTCAATGTATAATCGAGCAACGCATCGTATTATGTCAAAATAGGCATAATACTTATTACAACGCCCCTTAAAAACTTCACAATCTTTATCATATCCACAGTCGCTCATACTTTCACGATGCGACAGCGTAGAGGTGTATTCGCCTCAAGCATTATGCTCAACAAGACATAATCATACGCACGATTCAGCACCAATCTTCGACAAAACGACCATGAAACACGGCATATCCGACTCGCGAACCATTATGCTGAAACGGACAGAATGTTATACCTGCCCCAAAACGCGTCAACACAAAGAATATTAAGACTCCTGAAGTCTGCATTTTTTTGTACTTTACACATACACTCTATCCAAATGCTTTGCTTTTCTTCAACAATTCCCCATATTGAAGGCAGGGTCGGGACCAAATGAATTACTCTTCCCTCTCGGGAGTCAGATTACCCAACAGGCATAATCATATCGCCCAAATACGAATTGATTTAAATGAATGTGGCATCCGTAACCGGGCCTCATGTCACAATTCAACTTGATAAGAGTTCTGCTAAAATGAAGACAGCACATCTGCGCGCAGTTGGCATCAAATCACGGTCTGCACTTGCTGCGGCTCGGGCCTGCATCAAAATGGCCCAACGAGCCGGTTTAGACAGCTGGGCTGTTCAGGACGGCATCAAAGCTGTTTCCACAACCCCCAAGGATTATACGCATGATCCTGTCTGGCGTAATTTGGCCACTGTCCTGATTGACGAAAAATCTGCCAGAAAACAGTTCGTCGCCCGCAAGCAGCCAGCTCCATGGCACAAATGGGGCACGCAACTCGACGACGGCTCCATTCAACAGATGAAGAACGCATGCAACCTGCCGATTTCTGTAGCCGGAGCGCTCATGCCGGATGCGCATACAGGATACGGTCTGCCGATCGGTGGAGTGCTGGCCACAGACAACGCGGTCATCCCCTACGCTGTGGGAGTGGACATCGCCTGCCGCATGAAGCTTACAGTAGTGAACATTCCCATCCACAAACTGGGGAAGCAACGCTCAAGGCTGATCGAGGCAATTGAAGCCGAAACACGATTCGGGGTGGGGTGTACCTTTTCTCCACCGCGGCATCATCCTGTCATGGAAGACCGAGCCTGGAAGGAAATAGACATACTGCGTGAGCTGAAACCCAAAGCCATTGAACAGCTTGGCACCAGCGGCAGCGGTAATCACTTTGTCGAGTTTGGTTTGCTGGAGGTATCGAAAGGTGATTTCAATCTCGCTCCGGGCCAATACATGGCTTTACTCAGTCACAGCGGCAGCCGCGGCACAGGTGAGTCCATTGCCAAACACTACAGCAACCTAGCCATGCGTAAGCATCCCGAATTGCCGCGAGATCTGGCGCATTTAGCCTGGCTGGACATGGACAGCCAGGAGGGGCGGGAATACTGGAGAGCCATGACGCTCATGGGACAATATTCGGCGGCTAATCATCAGCTTATTCATGAGCATATTATCGGGCACCTCGGCATAGGGGTACTGGCCGGGATCGAGAACCATCACAATTTCGCATGGAGAGAAGTACACGATGATCGTGAAGTGATAGTGCACCGCAAAGGCGCAATCCCCGCTGGCAAAGGAGTACTTGGTATCATTCCCGGAACAATGGTCTCCCAAGCCCACATAGTTCGCGGAAAAGGAAATCCCCTATCACTGAATTCGGCAGCGCACGGTGCCGGTCGGGCCATGAGCCGCAAGGCAGCCATAAAACGGTTCTCCTGGAATGACATGGAAAGAGCATTGCAGCACAACGACGTGCACCTCATATCAGCCGGTCTGGATGAAGCCCCCATGGCGTACAAGGATATAAAAAAAGTCATGGCTGCCCAGCATGACCTCGTGGAATCAATTGCACTTTTCCATCCCAGACTGGTCAAGATGTCTCCAGCGGATAAATTCAGGAGCAGGAAGGAAAGAAAGGCTGGCACCGCTAGTTACGCACTTCGCACCATACTACAAATATACGCTTCAGCTGCATAAAATTCAGTCGAGGATTTCCGAAAAAAACTTCTCCTTACAACCATTTTGCATTAGAGTGGCGCGAACTGCACCCAAAACAATTTCCAAATCAAACCATCAACAGCAAAAGTACACCATGACTGCCATATCCACTTCCATATTTGAGTTGCTCAAAATCGGCCCAGGCCCATCCAGCTCCCACACAATCGGCCCCATGAAAGCGGGCTTCGATTTTATGGATCGCATCCGGGAACTCCCGAAAGAAGAACGCCTCAAAGGTGAAACACTGGAGATACGGCTCTTTGGCTCCTGTCCGCCACAGGCGAAGGCCACGGCACCCGTCGCGCAGTCATGTCCGGCCTGCTGGGCTTCAAGCCTGACACCTGCCAACCCAACATCTTTGAACAATTTGAAGAAAATTCCCGTCCTTTCGAACTCGACATAGACGGCAAGGCGATCACCTACCACCCTGGCGATATTATTTTTGATGCGGTGAAACACGACTACCCGCACAGCAACACCATGATTTTCCGATTGCTCGACAGCGACGGCAAGATCATGCTTGAACGCATTTATTTCTCCGTTGGCGGAGGCTTTCTGCGATGGGTGGGATGGGAAGAGCCTCAACGAGGTGAGCCGGTATACCCTTATGAAACCATGGCCGAGCTCAAAAACACCTCACTGATAATTCCATGCGGTTGCATGAACTGGTACTTGCCAACGAACAGGCAATTACCGGTATGAGTGAAGAGGAAGTCAACAAGGGACTCGACAGAATTACAGAAGTCATGGAACACGCCGTGGAACTCGGTATTCAGACAACCGGCGTACTCCCCGGCCCTATCGGCCTGCAACGCAAGGCTCCGGCCATGTATGAGTGGCCAAAAGAGAACAATTTCAGGGATCGGGCTTCCTCAAGGCGCTTAACGCCTACGCCCTTGCCGCATCCGAAGAAAATGCATCCGGCCACTGTGTCGTCACCGCCCCTACCTGCGGCGCGGCAGGCGTCATTCCCGCCATTCTTTTCATGCTCAAACGCCACATGGGAGCATTGCAGGAAGAAATTCGCCAAGGATTGCTCGCAGCGGCTTCCATCGGATTTCTGGCCAAACACAATGCCTCCATTTCCGGCGCGGAAGTCGGCTGTCAGGGCGAAGTCGGCGTGGCCTCGGCCATGGCTGCGGCATTTCTGTCATACGCCCGCGGATACCGTTTCAGGTAACTGAAAACGCAGCGGAATCGCCATGGAACACCATCTCGGCCTGACGTGCGACCCTGTTGGCGGATATGTGCAGATTCCGTGTATCGAACGAAATGCCATGGGAGTGGTCAAGTCATACAACGCCTTCCTCATCGCATCGACGCTGGACGAATCCTACCAGAAAGTCGACCTCGACAAAGCCTTTGAGGCCATGGCCCAAACCGGACGCGACATGTCCCGCAAGTACAAGGAAACCTCACTGGCCGGATTGGCACTCAGCATGACAGAATGCTAGGCACCCAACATATTGAGATTACTGAAACAGCCAAAATTGTCATCTTTCTGACGGCAAAACAGAATTATATTCAAAATGCCACATTGCCGTCAGAATTTTGATTGCCCTGAGTGTGATTTCTTGCTAAAGAAACCGCTTACGTTAAGTTAAATCATTTCTTTTGGGGAGAGGCTGTGATTTCTTTCAAAAATGTAAATAAATGGTATGGGGATTTTCATGTCCTCAACAACATAAATCTTGAAATTGAAAAAGGTGAAGTTGTCGTCATCTGTGGACCATCCGGTTCCGGCAAATCCACCCTTATTAGATGTATTAATCGGCTTGAGCCGATTCAGGAAGGCGACATCTCGGTTGACGGCATGAATGTATCCGATCCTCGGACCAACATGACCATGCTCCGGGCCGAAGTAGGATTCGTCTTCCAGCAATTCAATCTGTATCCGCACATGACCGTGCTGGATAACATCATTCTCGCACCGTCACTGGTCCGTCATCAAAGCAAGGGTGACGCTACGGCCATCGCCATGGAACTGCTGAAAAAGGTCGATATCCCGGATAAGGCCGGCGCATATCCTTCCCAGCTTTCCGGCGGTCAGCAGCAGCGTGTCGCCATTGCCCGCGGTCTCGCCATGCAGCCGAAAATCATGCTCTTCGACGAACCCACTTCGGCACTTGATCCGGAAATGATCAACGAAGTTCTCGACGTCATGAAGTCTCTCGCCAAAGAGGGAATGACCATGATCTGCGTCACGCACGAAATGGGTTTTGCGCGTGAAGTGGCGGATAGGGTCATCTTCATGGACGGCGGATATCTGATTGAGGAAATACGCCCGAAGACTTCTTCAACAACCCGAAGAGTGACCGTACAAAAGATTTCCTGAGCAAGATCCTCAGCCACTAGTTAAGGATATACATCCCGCCGGACATGGTGTCCGGGCGGGATTTTTTTTTGGAGCAACTCAACGATAGAGGAGAGGTTAATGCGAGTTCTCAAAATTACTGTTCTGGCCGCTCTGCTGGTTATGGCCGCAAGCATCGCCTTTGCAGGTCCCACCTATGACCGTGTGATGTCCAGCAAAGTCGTCAAGGTCGGTCTTTCCAACCAGGGCATGCCTTTTGGTTTCATCAACGACAAGAACGAATGGGTCGGTTTCGACGTCGAAATGGCCGCTGAAATCGCCAAGCGTATGGGCTGCAAGCTCGAAAAAGTCGTTGTGAACAACAACACCCGTATTTCCTTTGTCCAGACCAATCCGCCCAAGGTTGACATGGTCCTGGCCAACATGACTCACAAGCGCGTGCGCGATGAGAAGATCGACTTCTCCATCACCTACTTCTTTGACGGTCAGAAATTCCTGGCTCGCAAAGGCAAAGTCAAGGATCCCAAGGATCTCGCTAACATGAAGGTCGGCTCCATGCAGGGCACCACCTCCATCGTCAACGCCACCGCCTACCTGAAGAAGCTCGGCAACCCGAACCCCAAGGTCATCGGTTACGATGGTGAAATCGCCATGTTCGAAGCTCTGCGCTCCGGTCGCGTTCAGGCTATCTCCACCGACTCCACCCTGCTGCTGGGTTACGCTCCAAGGTCCCGGTCAGTTTGACTGGTCGGCGAATTCATCTCTGACGAGCCTTACGGCATCGGCCTGCCTCAGGACGATTCCGCATGGCGCGACGCTGTGAACTTCACTGTTCAGGACATCTGGAAAGATGGCACCTACATGAAGATTTACAACAAGTGGTTCGGTCCCGATTCCGCTTACCCGTTCCCCATGACTGAAAAGATCGAGATGTGGCCGTAAGCCGCACGGCAATAAGCCAACACCAGGTCCCGGAGGCTCGTGCTCCGGGACCTTTGCTTCGGATAAAGATATGCTGAATCGCCTTTTTGAAAAACTCTGGGTCCAGAACGTCACCTTGCTGGCAATGATCAGTCTGGTGGTCTACTATTTTGCCTTCGTCTTTGATTTCAAATATGATTTCAACTGGTCGGTATTCCTCGTTGAAGGTCAATATGGCAACATGGGCACACTCATGCTGCACGGCCTGGGGACGACCATCACGATGGCCCTGTACTCTTCCGCCATCGCCCTGACCCTTGGAACAATTTTCGGTCTGGCGCGCCTTTCCAGCTTCAAGCCGGTATACTGGTTCGCCACCTCGTATGTGGAGCTGATTCGAAACACTCCGCTCCTTGTACAGCTCTTTTTCTGGTACTTCGCACTGCCTTACGCCTTCCCGGAAGAACTCCGCTTCAAGCTTTTCGAAATGAATTTCGAGTTCTGGGCCGCAACCGCAGGTTGTGGTATTTTCACAGGCGCATTCATGGCCGAGATCATCCGCGCAGGCATCCAGTCCATACCCAAGGGACTGCTTGAAGCCTCGTATTCTTCAGGCCTGAACTTCACGCAGACACTGCGGAAAATCATCCTGCCGCTGTCCTTCCGCGAAATCATTCCGCCGCTGGGCAGTGAATTCCTGAACAACATGAAAAACACCTCGCTCGCCATGACAATCGGCGTGGCCGAGGTCTGTTGGTCCATGCAGGAAGTCTCATCCCTGACCTACCATATCTTTGAAGCCCTAATTGCTGCGACCGTCATCTATCTCGTGCTCTCACTGACCATTGCAGGTTCGCTCAACCTGATTAACATCAAGCTGAAAATACTGCCCAACGGGCAAGAGCCCCTGTCCCGCAAGATTGCCGACATACTCTTTTACCCTCTGGAACTGCTGGGAAGCGGCATGGAATACCTGCTCTGGTACTTCCGCAAGGCACCAGACGCCAAAACCGTCTCCCCCTTGCGCCGCATGCTGAAGGTTGCAACCAAAAGCATGATTCTCGGAGCAAAGGCCACGTTCGTTGCGGTCCTGCTCTACATTCTTTACGAAGTCGGCATGGCCATTGCCTCCTTCAATTTCGAAGTCATCTGGAACAATCTGTACACTCTGCTGTTCTGGCGTTTCCCCAATGGTGACGAATCAGAATTCTTCATGGGACTCGGCGGCCTTTCCGGCGCACTCCTGATGTCGATCATATCCATCACGGGCAGTTTCTTTATCGGACTTCTTGTCGGCATGGGCAGAACGGCCAAGAACAGGGCCTTCCGAATCCCCAGTATGATTTACATCGAATTCGTCCGAGGCATTCCGCTGATTCTGGTCATTTTCTGGTTCTACACAGTGGTGCTCGATATCATGCTCAAAATCGAACTCCACGCCTTCTGGGCAGCAACCATTGCCATGACCTTCTTCTTTGCGGCTTACATCGCAGAAACCGTACGCGGCGGCATTGAAAACATTCCCGCAGGACAGGTGGAAGCGGCCAAGGCATCAGGCCTCAGCTACTTCCAGACCATGCGCAAAATCGTACTCCCGCAGGCACTCAAACAGATGCTCCCGGCCCTGGTCGGCATGTTCATCGCCGCCTTCAAGGATACGTCACTCGCTTACATCATCGGTGTGATGGAACTGACCCGTGCAGCTTACGCCATCAACAACCGCCTCATGGTCTACCCGTTTGAAATCTATACGACCATCGCGGTCATGTACTTCGTTTTCAGCTACTTCATGAGCCTTTACGCCAAGCATCTTGAAAGAAAGCTCAATCCGGAGAATGTTCGCATCGAAATGTAGAACTCTCACAGTCCTAAAATCCAAAAGGGGAAAGCCAAATGGCTTTCCCCTTTTTTTTCACTGCGAATCCGTGTTATCACCAAATTGAAATTTCATATTGAAACAAGGATTCTTGCACATGGACATTCTCAATACGACTGAAGCAGCCACTGTCCTCTGCCTGCTCATGCTCAGTGCAAACAATGAAAACAAGCCGGAAGAAATCGGCTCCATTCTCGTCAATCCGTTTTTCATCGACCATGTTTCAGACAAACTCGGCCCGCCCAGAGATTTCATCGAAAAATACAATCTGGCCTTGGAGGAACAAGGGAAACAGGAACTTGAAAGAAAAGCCGTTGCAACCCTAAAAGGCGCATATCCGGCCTTTCGCATAAAGACGCTGGCGCTCATGACACTCATAGCCGGTGCAGATGAAAAATTTGATCAGCCGGAAAAGGAACTGATAGCCCGCGTAAGCACCGGCCTCGGAATCACCATGCAGGAAATTGAACCGGAAGTCCGGAAAATGAAAAATGTCATTCTCAAAAATGATGTACAACCAAATGACGACGAATCATAAGATGCGGCTGTCGGCCTGATTCCAGACAGCCTTCGAAGCATTCCACAACAAACCACGCGCCCATGTGCGCAAAAAAGGTACGCACACCACTCAGCCATCTTCAATTTATCCAATAAAAACAGCGCAGGACTCTCTGGCATGTCTATTGCCAATAAACATATACGCAACCCATCAACCAAGGAGAGATTACATGCACCGTTTCATTATCAGCACAGCGACACTGTGTGTCCTCATTCTGGCGGTAACATTCGCATGGGCCGCAACCAAGGCTCCGGAAAGCCTCACGCTCAGTCCGCCTGAGACTATCAAGCGACCAAGACATTCGTCACGTTTCCTCACGCAAAGCACGAAGCTGCCAAGCTGGAATGTGCCACCTGTCACCACACATGGGACGGCAAGAGTGAAATAAAGAACTGTTCCACAGCGGGTTGCCATGACCAGCCCGGAAAGAAGGGAGAAACAGCGTACTACACCGCCTTCCATGCAAAGAAGACAGACTCAAGCTGTCTTGGATGCCACAAGACCATGAAGAAGCAGGGGCGCAAGAATGTGCCTGTTTCCTGCAAGCAGTGTCATCCCAAGAAGAAGTAAGGCAAGTACGCCAAATGACTTCAAGCAATCCGGAGTCCCTTGCTCAAAGGGGCCTCCGGATTCACTTTCTGATACGTAATCCTATGAAACGCGAAGCGCTTCCTGCACAGCTTTGAGTGCCTTGATCTTGGCAAGTGTCGAGTACAGCTGGTCAAGGTCTTTGACTTCGACGGTAAACTCCAGAGTGGAAGTTCCATCCACCTTGGACTCGAACGTACCGGAATCGATGTTCACATCCATCTCGGCCAGCATCATGCAGATCTTGCCAAGCATCCCATCTTGTTGAGACACTTGATCCTGATCTTGGTGGGATACGGCTTTTCCTCAACCCCTTCCCAGTTCACCTGAAGCAAGCGTTCATCTTCAAAATTCTTGACGTTGTGGCAATCAATCCGATGAACGGTAACGCCGCGTCCCCGGGTAATATAACCGACGATAGGTTCGCCGGGTAACGGATTACAACAACTGGCAAAACGGACAAGCACGTTGTCCACGCCGGAAATCTGCAACCCGTCAGTCTTGGGCTTCTTCTTTGTTTCAGACTCAGCCTTGGGCTTGACCTTGCGAGCATCATAGCTTTCACCGTGCATAACGGAGTAAAGCTTTTTCAACACCTTACGCGGGGTAAATCGTGAAAATCCGACCTGAGTCAACAGGTCGTCCACACAGCCACAGTTGAAATCTCCCGCGAGTTTGCTCAGTTCGCCGTCCTTGATGGCCTTCTGAACATTAATGCCGACCCGACGCCCTTCCTTTTCAAGCAGTTCCTTGCCAAGGGCAATGGCGCGCTCACGCTCAACGGTTCGGATATATTGCTTGATGCGGGTACGCGCTTGGCAGTCTTGACAAACTTGAGCCAGTCGCGGCTCGGCATACGGTTCTTGTCGGTAATGATCTCGATCGAATCACCGTTCTTGAGAGTGCTGTGCAACGGCACAATACGCCCGTTGACCTTGGCCCCGGCGCACTTGTCGCCGACCTCGGAATGAATGGCATAAGCGAAATCCAGCGGAGTCGCCCCTTCGGGCAGTTCCTTGATATCGCCGTGGGCGTGAAGACGTAAACCTCCTCCTGAAACATATCCAGTCGAAGTGAAGACATGAACTCACGAGGATCGGACAGTTCCCGCTGCCAATCCATAATCTGCTTGAGCCACGTATACCGCTCGGCATCACGCGTGCCGGTCGTCCTGCCCTTCTTCGTCCCCTTGCCGACTTCCTTGTACTGCCAATGCGCGGCCACACCGTATTCCGCGATCTGGTTCATCTCCTCGGTGCGGATCTGGAACTCGATGCGCTCACCGTCCGGGCCGATGACCGTGGAGTGCAGCGACTGGTACATGTTGGCCTTGGGAATGGAGATATAATCCTTGAAACGCCCAGGAACCGGCCGCCATATGGAATGAATAAGCCCGAGAACCGCATAACAGTCCTTGAGCGATTTCACGATGATGCGGAACGCGATAAGGTCATAAATTTCATCAAAGGTCAGCCCCTGCTGCTCCATCTTCACATGAATGGAATGCAGATGCTTTGTCCGCCCGTAGACACGCCCCTTGAGCTTGTTCTTCTTGAGCATATCGTTCATCAGGTCGATGACTTTTTCGATATACGGCTCACCCGCGGCGCGATGCTCGGAAACAGCCTCACTGAGTTGACCAAAAACATCCGGCTTCAAGTACTTGAGGCAAAGGTCTTCAAGCTCGGTCTTGACCCGGTGCAAACCAAGACGGTTGGCGAGCGGAGCATAAATATCCTGCGTTTCCTGCGCGATAAGCCGCTGCTTGACCGGCTTCATGAATTCAAGGGTACGCATATTGTGCAGACGATCAGCAAGCTTGACCATGAGCACGCGAATATCCTCGGCCATGGCGAGTATCAGCTTACGAATGTTCTCTGCCTGCTGTACTGCCTTGGACTCGAAATCCATACGGGATATCTTGGTGACACCGTCGACAATGTCGGCCACATCCGAACCGAACAGGTCCTCGATCTCGTCCACGGTGGTGTCAGTATCCTCCACCGTATCATGCAGCAGCCCCGCTGCTACGGTAGCCTCATCAAGCTGCATGGCGGCCAGCAGATAGGCCACGTTCATGGGATGGGAAATATACGGCTCACCAGAACGGCGCACCACGCCGTCATGGGCCTGAGCTGAAAAGACATAGGCCCGCTGAATAAGGTCCAGATCGGGTTTGTCTATGTAGGACGCCACCTTGTCGGTGATCTCATTGATGCGAATCATGCAACTTGCTTCTTTATGTCTTACGGCTGTCTCTGCAGCGTTTTCGGTATCCACCACTTCGTGAAATTATAAGCAATTCCCGCCGGAGCCGCCTTTATATTCTGTACTCGCGCCTGCACGATCGGCAGGGCTTTGGGAACGTACAGGAAACAATATGGTACGTCATCAAACAATATCTGCTGAACAGCGTCATACACGGGCTTACGCTTTTGCTGCTCCACCATGTGCCTTCCCTGCTCCAGAAGACGATCCAGTTCCGGATTGACGTAACGGGTAAAATTCAACCCCCCGTCAACAGCCATGGACGAATGCCATACGTTATATATATCAGGGTCCTGTAAAATGTTCCATCCGAGTATGATTGCGTCAAAACGTCCCTTATCCACAAATTCCTTGATAAAGGCAGCCCACTCCACGGTACGAAGGCCCACTTCTATTCCAACGTCCTTAAGACGTTGCTGAATAATAACGCCGGTCTTGATCCGTTGCGTGTTGCCCTGATTGGTAATGATGGAAAAGGAAAAAGGCCTGCCGTCCTTGTCCAGAATGCCATCACCGTCTGTATCACTCCACCCGGCCTCGGCAAGCAGCGATTTTGCCAGCTGAGGATCATAGCTGCGCGGCTTGATAGACTCATTGTACGGCCATGTTCCGGACTTGTAGGGGCCGTTGGCCGCCTCTCCCAATCCATAAAGCACGCCTTTGACGAGTTCCTCGCGATTAATGGCATGATCAATGGCTTTCCGCACACGGACATCTTTGAAAAAGGGATGTTTGAAATTGAAGCCAAGAAAAGTGTAGCCAGACGAAAGATATTGAAATTTATGAAAACTCCCGTCCCATCCCGGTCCTGATGTCTGATAAAGATACTGGAGGGGAGCAAGGTCCATTGCGTCAATGTTTCCGGCCTTGAGTTCAAGAAACTGCGTGGATAAATCGGGAATTATCCGGTAGACGACCTGATCGATATACGGCCTGCCTTCAAAAAAGTCCGGGTTGGCTTCAAGGGTTATCTGGCTTCCCGCCTGCCATTCCCCAAGTTTATAAGGACCAGCACCGAGCGGAGCCCGACTGTACTTTGTGTCGAGCAGGTTTTCCCCCTCCAGAGCATGCTTGGGAAGAATGTCCATGGCCCACGTAATGAGCGCCTTGGCAAACGGTTCGTCGTACTCGACCTCAAAAGAATATCTCCCTGTTTTCCGAAATTTCTTGACGAGTTTGAAATTTCCGGCATAAGCCGTGGGCGTTTTGGGATCAATCATGAGTCGATAGGTAAACTCGACATCATCAGCCGTCAGAGGTTCACCGTCAAACCAGCGAATATCTTCGCGCATCTTGAAACGAAGCAGCCTGCCGTCAGCGAGGACCTCCCACGATTCAGCGGCATAAGGTACTAGATTGATGTTTTTGTCATACTTCATGAGGCTGACATAAATCTGCGAAGCCACGGCATGCGACGAGCTGTCGGTCGCCAGCGGACTGATCAAATTGCTGGGTTCGCCAAGCATGGTCTCGGTAAGACTGCCGCCGAATTGAGGCTGTGACGGAATTTCCGCCACGGAAACAGGCGCAACGGGTGTTGCCACCCCGCCGCCTTCTTCACATCCGGCCAACAGGACCAAAACAAGACAAATTATAAGTAAGGTACGCAGGCTCATTTTTTCTTGCAATAATACAGGGGTTGGACCATATAATATGAGAGCATCAGCTAGTGCGCCCACTATGAACCAATGATTGTGAAAAGCCAAGGCCACTGATGCTGACAGAGCTTTTTTTTATTCAGCTTGCCGAGCGCGACGGATGTATGTAATGACACCTGTTCAAAATCCAGGCAGGTCACAGGAAGAATTTATCAATGACGAATGGCGAAGAACAAATAGTCAAATCCATATTGCAGGACTTTATCGACGACAGCGTCCCGGAATACATTCTGGAAGGCGCGCGTGATGTCGTGAATCAAGGCGGTGTACAGAAGCTGGACCTCAAGAAACGGGAACAGTACTGGGACATCGACGGTCAGGTGCAGGGCGATGATTTCCAGAATTACTCCTCGGAAATCGGCCTGAATCTCAATGACAAGACGATAAACTATTATTGCAACTGTCCGGATTCCTTCTCAGGCGTCTGTCGACACGTTGCGGCCACGGCATACAAGATGCTCAAATCGCTGGATTCCGAATCAAGCGAGGAAGCACCGCTGCCACGTACTGAATGGAAACAGACTTTCCGTCCCTTCTTTGCCACCGAGCTTGAACCCGAAGCCGGTCGCCATTACATTATATACCGGATTTACCCGGAACTCGGTCGATTGCAGGTCGCTTTCTTCCGTGCCCGCCAAAACAAGTCCGGCATATCCCAGGTGCAGAACGAAGTGACGCTTGCACAGATCGTGGAAAACCCGGACTGGTGCGACACCTCCCCGGCTCTGCCCGGTGTTGCCGAGCAGATCGGACACTACCTCGATTACTGGGGACACAAGGTCGAAATCCCGGCAGGCCTTCACTCATGGTTCTTCCGTGCCGTCAAAGGGGAATACTACCTCTATCTGCGCGAATCCGATCAGCCTGTGACCATCGAATCCAAGACCATGCAGCTCAAGCTTTCCCCGGCGCTGAGCGAAGATGGCTTGAACTTCGACATCCTTCTGGCCCGTGAAGACAAGATGCCCTTCTCCATCACGGACGAGGAAGAAATATATTTTTACGGACGCCTTCCGCTCTGGGTGTACTACAAGAACTCCTTCTATCCGGTACAGACCGGCCTTGATCCCAAGCTCGTACAGGGCATGGTTGAACAAAAGCCCATCGTACCCCACGCCGACGTCTCGGAATTCCTTGACCGCGTCTGGACAAAAATCCCGGTTTCCGACCTTTACGGACAGGAAGACTTCCTTGAACGGGTCGGTCCCATCTTCCAGGATGCGGAATACAATCCGAAGCTCTATCTGGACGAAGAAGGGTCTCTGCTGGTTCTCAAGGCACAGAACATCTACGAAAACGAGCACGGCGAATTTGTCATGCCCGGCCCGAACCCGGACCTGCAGACAGGCAGCTACCACGAAGGCGGCAAGAGTTACCTTATCCGTCGTGCACAGGATGAAGAAGCACAGCTCATGGCCGAGCTGCAGGATATGAATTTTCAGGCCAGAAACAATCATATCTGGTTCATGGAACAGGAAGAGGCCATCAACTTCCTGCTCGACTACTACCCGCAGCTCGTTGAGGCATACCGTGTCTACGGTGAACAGAACCTCACCCGCTACAAGGTGAGGACAACGCAGCCGATGGTGGTGGCTGAAGTCGAAACCGACGAAGAGGATAAGTGGTTCAACCTTGAACTCTCGGTCGAGTACGACGATCAGCGCGTACCCATTGAAGTCATCTGGGAAGCATGGACTAAGGGCAAACGCTATGTTCAGCTCAAGGACGGCTCATATACCAGCCTGCCTGAAGCATGGCTCAACAAGCTCGGGCACAAGCTCAAGACCCTTGGCTTCGATCCAGAAAAGGCCCCAAAAAGCCAGTTCAATCAGTACGAAGCGCCGGTCCTTGAAAAAATTCTGGAAGACCTGCCGCAGGCACAGACCGACGAATTTTTCGTTCAGCTGCGTGAGAAGATCAACAACTTCGAACAGATCAAAATCGTCGATCAGCCCAAGGAATTGCGGGCCACTCTGCGCCCGTATCAGGTACAGGGACTCAGCTACCTCAACTTCCTGCGCGAGTACGGCTTCGGCGGCATCCTCGCCGACGAAATGGGACTCGGAAAGACCATCCAGACCCTGTCATACATCCAGTCCCTCGTGGACAAAGGAATCGACGGGCCGAACCTCATCATCGTCCCGACATCGGTTCTGCCCAACTGGGAGCGTGAGGCGGAAAAATTCGTTCCCAATCTCAAGATACTGACCATTTACGGAGCCAAACGCGACGACCTGTTCCAACACATCAACAGTTCACATCTGGTCATCACTACATACGCCCTGCTTCGCCGTGACCTTGAGGAACTGCTCAAGTACGACTATGCAAGCGTCATTCTTGATGAAGCTCAAAACATCAAGAACCCCAACACGATCACGGCACGCTCTGTACGCAAACTGGAAGCAGGCCTGCGAGTCTGCCTGTCCGGTACGCCCATCGAAAACAACCTTTTCGAACTGTGGTCACTGTTCGAATTTCTCATGCCCGGATTCCTCGGCTCACAGCACTCCTTCCAGCGCGGCATAGTCAAGCCGATCAAGGACGGAGATGAGGAAACCCTCGACTACCTGCGTACTCGCGTAAAACCATTCATTTTACGCCGGACCAAGTCGGAAGTCGCCAAAGACCTGCCACCCAAGATCGAAACCACGCACTATTGCGAACTGGTCGAGGAACAGCGGGATCTTTACAATGCTCTGGCGAAAAAAACTCAAGGATCAGGTACTCAGGGACGTGGACGAAAAAGGCATGGCCAAAAGCCAGATGTCCATCCTCGACGCACTGCTCAAACTGCGCCAGATCTGTTGCCATCCGCGTCTGCTCAAACTCGATATGCCTGGGGTATCAACCAACCTGCCCTCCGGTAAATTCGATGCATTCAAAGACCTTGTAGTGGATATCATTGAAGGCGGTCATAAAGTGCTCGTCTTCTCGCAGTTCGTACAAATGCTTCACGTTATCCGCAGCTGGCTCCAGATTAGGGAAATCCCGTTCGCCTACCTCGACGGTTCGTCCAAGGACCGCTTCGAACAGGTGGACCGCTTCAATGAAAATGAGGATATCCCGATCTTCCTTATCTCGCTCAAGGCAGGTGGTACCGGCCTCAACCTGACCAGTGCGGACTACGTCATTCACTATGACCCGTGGTGGAACCCTGCAGTGGAAAATCAGGCAACTGACCGTACACACCGCATCGGCCAGAAGCGTCAGGTCTTCGCCTACAAGATGATCTGCCAGAATACGGTCGAAGAGCGCATCCTCAAACTGCAGGAACAGAAAAAGGACGTTGCCGAAGCGATCATTCCCGGCCAGTCCGCTCTCAAGAGCCTCACACGAGATGATCTCGAAATGCTGTTCGAGATTTAATATAACTTCACAAAAATGCGGCAGGGGCACTTTCCCCTGCCGCATACCTGTCACCTCTTTTCCATGTCATTGAAACGACACAGGAATCAATTCTCCATAAAGGTTGACCCATGAACCTGATTCACAAATCATACGACTTGGCGACCTACATTTTCGATCCGATCCACTATTTCTGGGAAAAGGATTCCACTCAGCGAGCCGTTGCCGGCCTTCTCATCATCGTCTTTATCCTCGCCCTCGGCTCCATTGAAATGAAGCGGCAGGGACTTGTCACAGGACATATCGCCACACTCATTCCGAACAGCCACTACATGGCGATCAACCTCGCGTTCACACTGGTCCTTTTCCTTGAGGTCATCAGCCTGATATTCACTCTGCCCTGCTCCATTTCCAAGGCTGTCGGCAAACAGTTCGAGATTCTCGCACTTATTCTTCTCAGGAGCGCCTTCAAGACACTGGCAGATTTTCCCGAGCCCATCACCATCACAGGTCACGAAAAGGAACTCTGGATCATTCTGGCCGATGGTGGAGGTGCACTTGTGATTTTCGCGCTGCTCGGTGTCTACACGCTGCTCCGTCGCCGCCTTGAGGAAGGTCTCAAAGGCAAAGGCGGCCAGAAGCTATTCAAATTCGTGGCAGCCAAGAAGATGGTTGCGCTGATCATACTCGGCATCTTCATCGGAATGTGCGTAAAAAACAGCATTCTCATCCTCAAAGGCGAAACACCTTTTCACTTCTTTTCGAGCTTCTACACAGTCCTGATATTCAGCGACATCATGCTCGTGCTCATCGCCCAACGATTTCTCCCGGAATTCAAGGCCGTATTCCGCAACTCCGGTTTCGCTCTCGCAACCCTGCTGATACGTCTGGCCCTGACCGCACCACCGTACTACAATGTACTCATTGGCACCGGATCAGCGGTCTTCGCCTGCCTCCTGACGCTCACCTACATCACTTTCTGCTCGGAAAAGCAGCCATATGTCAGTCGAAAGAAAATTTAGAGAAAATCAAGCATTATTGCACTCTTGATAACAATCTTTTTTTGAACATAATTACAATAAGTTAAAGGACAAACTACAAACAGCAACTCGTCCAGCAGGGAAAATATTTTCAACTGGCAATATGAGCAGTTGCCTATGACTTGCATAATCCATTTTAATGCGCCAGCCGAAAACCGCTAGATTAACATCCTAGAATCAGCCAGATTCATTCCACAGTCATCCATTTTATCAGGACTCAAATATGTACGCGGAATTCAGTCGGGCAAGGCGAAAAAAGGACAAAAATTTTGACGGAAAATTCTTTTTCGGTGTCAAAACTACGGGAGTCTTCTGCCGCCCCTCCTGTCCTTCGCCAACGGCCAAAGAAGAAAATGTCGAATACTTTGAATCGATTTTCGCTGCTCTTGAAAAAGGATATCGCCCGTGTCTTCGCTGTCGGCCGGACGTGGATGTGGATTACTATACCGGCAACATCGGCGGGACCACTATAGTCGATACAGCCTTGAAAAGCATTTACGACGGCTACCTGAACGAGCATTCCATAACCGATCTTGCCAATGACCTGAAGGTCTCGGAACGCCACCTTCGAAAACTCTTTGTTGATAACCTCGGAGTTCCACCGATCAAAATATCCCGCTATCACAAAGCACTCTTTGCCAAGAAACTCCTCATTTCCTCCACTCAATCCATTACCGATATTGCTTTTGCATCCGGCTTCGGTTCAATCCGTCAATTCAATGAGACCTGCAAGGCCATCTTCGGGAAAACACCCACATCCGTCCGACAACAAATTGATCATTCCGGAATCAGCGACAACACAACCCTGCTTCTTCGCTACCCTCCCCCATTCAACTTTCAGCAAATCCTTGATTTCATGCGTCACCGCGCCATGAATGGAGTGGAAGTTGTCACGGACACCAGTTACAGGCGCACATTCCGCACCCAAAGAACCAACGGCTACTTCTCAGTTCGTGACAACCCGTCGGAATCGGCCTTGGAACTGTCCATCGTTTGTGACGACATCAAGTGCTTCATGGAAATTCACAACCGTGTCCGCCGGATGTTCGACCTGAACACGGACTTCTCGACAATTAACAACCGGTTCGCACAAGACAAATTGCTTTCAAAAGGAATGGAAAACGGCCACGTCCCGAGGCTCCCCATTGCCTATAATCCATTTGAATTCATGGTCCGAGCCATACTCGGCCAGCAAATAACGGTAAAAGCCGCAACCACACTTGCTGCTCGTATCGCAGAAAAAGCCGATATCAAAACCGGCAAGCTGTTCCCGAAAGGACTGGATTACTTTTTCCCGAATGCCGAGGAACTCATATCGCTGGACCTTGAAGGAATCGGCTTGACCAAAACGCGCCAACAAACCATTCGCACGGCTACGCAAGCCCTGCTCGATGAAACCATATCTCTTTCGCCAACCCAGGATTTCAGATCTTTCCACAAATCTTTCGTCAATCTCAAGGGCATAGGAGACTGGACAGCCAATTATGTCGGTATGCGCGGACTCGGCATGATCGACAGTTTTCCCGCAAATGATTTAGGCATCCTCAAGGCCATGAAGAAAGATGGCAAAAAAAACGCTACCAAGGCAATTCTCAGTGAAAGTGAAAAATGGCGTCCCTACAGAGCCTATGCCGCACTCTGCCTTTGGAACAGCATGAAGGAAAACTGATATGCTTTATTACACACGATTCAATTCCCAATTCTGGGAAATCATATTGGTCGGCAACAAAAGCGGACTCACGAACCTGCATATGGTCACAAATGAAGGAAAACGCACATTCACCATTGACCGATCATGGACACGCAACGACAATTTTTCAAGGACCATGAAAAGCAGATAACAGAATATTTTTCAGGGACGCGCTCACGCTTCACGATTTTACTGAACCCGCAGGGAACGGCATTCCAAAAGAAAACATGGCAGGCGCTCTCTGCCATCCCTTTCGGCGAAGTACGCTCCTATAAGGAAATAGCAACCGCCATCGGGAACCCTCAGGCATCACGTGCCGTGGGCATGGCAAATTCCCGAAATCCCATCCCGCTCATCATCCCCTGTCACAGGGTCGTTGGCAGCAACGGCACGCTGACGGGCTTTGCTCATGGACTCAATGCGAAAAAGAGTCTTCTGGACTTTGAAAAAAAGCTCCCCTCAACCCAATAGCTTTCTCTGGAGAAAATATGTATGCAGTTATGTTTGAAGTATTCCCGACCAAGGAAGGAACGGCAGAATATCTTGAAATAGCAAAAGGACTTAAAAATTTTCTTCCCAACCAGGAAGGCTTCATATCCATCGAACGCTTCAAAAGCCTTGCCGATGAGAATAAAGTTCTCAGTCTCTCATTTTGGGAAACAGAAGAAGCCATAGAAAAATGGCGCAACAAAATGGAACATCGTCAGGGACAACTGAAAGGCAAGAAACAGTTGTTCCATTCATATCGCATTCATGTAGCCGAAGTTGTTAGAAAGTACAGTCAATCCGAACGCGCTGGCGCCCCGGAAGATTCCAATGTGCAACTCTGTGATACAGGAAAATAAATCCCCCTGAATAGCGCCTGCCTTTGCCCTGAATAAGCAGACTTCTTCGTAGCAACACGCCTGACAAACATAAAAAAAGAGAGTGGAATTCCACTCTCTTTTTTTTATTTTCATGAGTCGGTCGAAATCCGACACGAAATCGGTTTCCCTAGAAAGGCACGTCATCCATGCCGCTTGCTTCGGACGGGAATGCCGGACCGAGGTCCTCTTCCTGCTGCTGCGGCTGCTGTTGCGGAGCCTGTCCCTGCTGAGACTGCTGATATCCGCCCTGGCCCTGAGCCTGCTGCTGATAATTATTCTGCTGGTTGTTCTGCTGATTATTCTGCTGGTAACCACCCTGCTGGCGTCCCTGATAATTTCCCTGACCTTCAGGCGCACGATCAAGGCCGTCAACACGATCAGCCACGATTTCAGTGGTGTAACGATCCTGACCGTCCTGTCCCTGCCATTTGCGGGTCTGGAGCTTGCCTTCGACCATCACCAGACGCCCCTTGCTGAGATAGTTCCCAACAAACTCTGCGGCCTGTCGCCATGCGACGATACGGTGCCACTCGGTGCGCTCCACTTTCTGGCCGGTCTGCTTGTCGCGATACCCTTCATCGGTGGCCAGAGAAAAATTCGCTACAGCCTGTCCTGATGAAGTGTAGGAAAGCTTGGGGTCCTGTCCCAATCTGCCGATCAGGATAACTTTATTCATACTACCAGCCATATTAACTCCTTACGAGAATCTCTTTCAATGAAGAGAAACTTCTATCAAAATTTACTTGCAATGTCTTCCAGATCATCCAGACAATCCTCGATCTCATAGGACAATCTATCCGCTTCAGCGGGATTCCTCGCAGCCAATGCATCCTGCACCTTGAAACGCAGTTCTTCGGCCTGCTCGGCTTTTTCACGTAATACGTCCGCCTTGTCCGAATCAATGAGACCGGCACGAACCGCGTCAAACACGGCCTGAGCAAGTTCAAGCACACCCTTCTTTGGAACGGCGTCACCGCCTTCACCCCAGACGAGCTTCCACAACGCCTTCCATGTCTTTTCGACATCAGCGTCATGCGAAGTCGCAGAAACGCGAATCTGCAAAACCTTGCCCATGCTTTACCTCATTCGTTCGATCAATTCACTGCGAAACGCTCTATTCCTCTTCCCACTCACTCTGAATACGTGCGACCACGTCCTGAATGACGGTCAGCTGATCTTCAGGGCAGATACCGATGAGCGGTTCGCCTTCGTCCACATTGTCGCCACGTCCGAAATATACGGAATAAATGATGCCTTCAGGACCGCTGTAAGCAAGCGGAGTCTCACGTTTCATGCGGGACACGATCATGATCTCCATGCCCTCATGCACCTTGACCGACCGTTTGCCCGAAACCTTGAGCTTCTGATCAACTTCAGGAACAAAATAATACTTTGCCCGTTCCGGAGCGCGAAAAAGGAACAGGGCCTCCTGAAGAATCAGCTCGATGACTTCCTTGCGGGTAAGGTAATGCTTGATAGTGACCAGAAGCTCGCCAGCTTCGACAAACTGTCCTTCCAGTTCGGAGCGACACTTTCCACTTCTCCCTTTTCCGGAGCATAAATGGGCTTCTTGTTCTTTTCACGAGTCAAATGTCCAAGCAGCGTTCCGGCTTTCCTGATATTCGCCTTCACGGCCATGGACCTGATCACCTTTTTGAGACCTGCGAACTCTACAACACCGGTATGCGGTGCGCGAATCTCGATCTCACGGTATGGTGATGCTTTGACTTTATCGAGCAACTCTTTGATATTCAGCACTATTGTTTCCTTGATTTCTATTGGATGGGTATTTACCCCGCCGTTGACGGGCTAACGATAGTAAAGGTTTCGACCGCCCATGGTCAAGAGGGACTGGTGCAGGTTCTTTTTGACCTCACGGCGGTCCCATATGCCATGAATGTGTCCCCGCGAAGAGCATGGTAAGCGCGGTGATAATCAGGGGCACAGGCATGCCGGTGGTCTCGGTGATAACTCCGGGACCGGCGAATCCGATGTTGGAAGACTGAACCGCGAACTGATACGGAGAACATCCGAGAAAACTGGCGACCGGTCCTGCATAGGAATTGGTATCGTACAAAACGAGATACAGTCCTCCGGCATCAATATAGCGACGGACAGCGATGGTACAACGCGGCATCTGGATAACGCCGTTAACGCCTTCCTGGATGCGAATTCCGGCAGTACCGTGGACATAGGCGATAAACGGCTGCCTTTTTCTGGCCGCCCGCTCCGCCGCACGGATGAATTTCTCCCCCTCGGCGGCTCCCACGCTGCCGCCCCGGAACGGAGCACACAGAACTGCGACCACGGCATCAACATCTTCAATGGATGTCTCAAAAGTAATACAGGCTGACTTCTGGCCTGTTTTTTCCTTGGCCTGATCAAGCTTGATATCGAACTGCTCGTAATTCAGCGGATTGACCGACTCAAGCTGCTGGTTGAACTCACGGGCTGGTTTGTAATCGAAAACATTTTCCAAATACCAACGGTATTCCATCGGGAAATGATGACCGCAGTTGGGACAGACACCAGCGAAATCACCAAAAAGATCGGGCACCCAAAGGTCCGGGCAATGATGCGTCCGCACATTGGGACAGGAAATGGTTCTATCCTCCTGGCTGCGTGGACTGATCCATCGCCACTCACTACCGACGAGACATGCGCCGTCCTCGGGACAGGAAAGCCGGGTCAGCTTCTTCCTGACCTCCTCTCCCTTCCTGATCTGTTCCACGTTGTTCCCGGGTAAGGCCTTGTCCATGGTCTTCTTGAACGGCAGGAGCAGCTTCTGGCGAACAAAATGAGCCTCGGCTCCCAACTCTTCAAACATGGCATCCAGCCGTTTCTTCTGTCGACCAAGCACGTCATACCGCAGGAATGAATGCATGGCCCAAAAGGTCCCTCGCGCAGAGGCCACGGCACGCGTCACAAGCCCGGTCCTGTCGAGTCGGGCATGACTGCTCAAGGCCCGGAACTTACGCTGGCGAAGCTCCACCAGACGATTCAATGCCGACGACGAAAGCGTCCAGCGCATGAAAATGGATTCAGCATCATCTGTCCGGCTCGCACGCACAGCCATGGCCCGGTAAAGCTTCATGGACTTAACGTCGCTCACGGCCTCATTGGTCGCCTGAATCAATTCCCGCCTGAGTTCCCGGAAAAATTCATAATGCTTTGGACGCGCACCAAGCGGAGGTTCTTTCAGCACCCGGTCGATATACCCGTTGGCAAGGTTGTCCTCGGCAGTAATGCAAAGCTGTCGAGCGCATTTCTCAATAAGCTCCGGAGTAGCACGGGCACCGCCGCGCAGACCGCCTTCAATGGCCGCCGCACCTTCCGGTGAAATGACTGAATAATAGCCATGCGACAACATGATGCGCCTATCGGCCAGTCCCACGGCTTCAGCGCCGCCGGACCCGCCTTCTGAAAACACGGAAATGACTGGAGCACGAAGCGCGGCCAGTTCATAAAGATTGCGCGCGATCTGCTGTGCCGCACCGGGCCAGTCCTCCACGGGATAGCACCGGGGGTGAAGACGAAGGTATGGACCGGAATATTTTCGGTCTCGGCGACCTTCATGTAGTGCAGCGCCTTGGCATTGCCTGAGGCTTGACTGAACCGCCATTGCGGAATGCCTCGCCATGTCCCTTTTCCTGCCCGATCACCATGACCATCTGATTAATGACCTTGTCGCCTACCCGTCTGGTGAAATAGGCCCGCGCAATGAGCATGCTCGGATCAATGTTGAACTCGCCGCGTCCACCGATCTCGGTGTAATTGTCATAGACATTTTCCAGAATGTCCTTGAGGCAGATACGCTGGGGATGACGCACGATGCGCACCCTGTCCATGGGAGAAAGGCGGGTGTCGAGCTTGCGCTCCGAAAATCGAACAGGTCTTCAAGCCGAGTCAGTTCCTCGCCCAGTACTCTTCCCGGCAAACCGCTTTCACGCTCCAGCAGCTCATTGAGCTTGGCTGCAAGCAGACGGATATTGTCATCTTCCTTCTGCCCGAAAATATCACGGATGTAGGTCAGACGGTCCTTAAGGTCCTGGATTCTTCTGTCAGCATCCATATCAGAACTCCAGGATTTTTCCGGTCTTCTCTTTCAGGTACCGGACATTGGTATAAAAATCATCAGGCTTGCCGCCCACTTCGCCTTGAAGCACCAACTCATCAAGGAACCGGTCGCCCCGCTCTTTTACCTCGTCCAAATCTCTGCCCCAGACGATGGCCAAAGCAAGGTTGGGTCGAATTCCATGGGAATTTCATATTCGCGATCAACCGGCACCTGAGTGAAAAGCTGCAGCCAGTCGTGCTCCTGCCATCCGAAATCGGTAATTCGTCCGGCACAGGGAGTAAAACGATTGCCCGTATTCTCGGCCACAATGCGGTATTCTATTCCCACGCCGTCAAAAGAAATATCATCCTGACCGTAGCCAAGCTTGTCACCCAGCGCGAGGCGAATCTGTTCGGTAATGATGTCCACAGGTTCGCCATTCACACGTGAAATAACGGCGGACACACCATTCTCGACCTGAATGCGGGTGTTGACCTCCATGAGGAATGGCTCCCCCTTGGGGGTAACAATCCATTCCCATGTCCCCACATTGTCATAATGCGCGTTGTGCGCCATGGCGAGCGAGTGCTCGGTAATTTCTGAAAGCACTCTTGAGGCATCAAAAGTATACGGAATTACCCCCGGAGCGAACCCCGGCGCGATCTCCACCCTCTTCTGCTTGCCAGTGCTCTGAATCGAACAGTTTCGGGTCCCGAAATGGACATGATTCTTGCCGCCCCGCTCGGATACGACCTGTACTTCAAGATGATTAAAATCGAAAATCCGTTGCTCGATGAGCACGCCCTCGTCGCCGAAATTTCGCTTGGCATAATTGCGAATACGGCGAAAGACCGAACGGAACTCGTCAAAACTGCCGACTTCCTCGATTCCCATACCGCCTCCGCCTGCGGAAGCCTTGACCATGATGACGCCGTCACTGATGCCTTGTGTCGCCTGAAATTCAAACAGGCTCGAAGCAATCTCTTCGGCCTCCATCTCACTGTATACGGGACGGTCGGAACCGGGAACGGTGGGCACGTTCAGACTGCGGGCAATACGCTTCGTGTTGATCTTGTCGCCAAGGTCGCGAATAACCCACCAGGACGGCCCGATGAAATCCATGGGACGGTCCCGACGCACCACTCGCCGTGCAAAACGAAAATCCTCGGCAAAGAAACCGTATCCGGGATGCACTGCAGTCGCGCCGGATTGATCCGCCACGGAAAACAGCTCATTGGCATCAAGATATGATGTGATTTTATAAACAGCCTGATCACCGGCCAATTCCCTGGCCAGACGAACATGCCCGGACATGCGGTCTTCCTGTGTATAAACACAGACAAAATCGAGTCCCAGACGAGTACAGGCCCGCATGACCCGCATGGCTATCTCTCCACGATTGGCGATAAGAACCGTATGCCGATCATATGTCATGAAAAGCCTCTGCTATTCCTGTTCCCGCTGCTTTTTGCGAAGCTCGATAAGCCGCTTTTGAACTTCAAGAACCAATTTATCCAACTTGGCCTGTTTCGGACGTTCCAGATCAATGAAATTAATGCCGATAATACCGTTGTCGAGTACGCGCATGACTTCGGTCTTGGCACCATCAAGGAACAAACGCTTCTTGATGAGCAATTCGATCTCAAACGCCTGTCCTTCCTTGAATGTTCCTTCCTTGTCGAGCACGGCAAAACCGGTGGCACTCAAATCCTTGACTTCATATATTTTTTTCAACCCGGGAAACCGGGCACTCAACCCGGGAACCTTGGTCCGAAAAGCCTTTCTCAACTGGTCATCGCCATTTGGCAAATCAATATCAAAACTCATAACTCCCCCCAAAAAATTGAGGTTCAAAAAAACATCCGCTTACTCAGCCTACTGCCCCATGACACGCTTTTCCAGAACAAACTCGACCCGACGGTTCTTGGCCCGGTACTCGTTCGTCGTATTGGGATAAATGGGGTTGAGATATGCCAGTCCGGTAGCGGTCAGCCGGGTGGATTCAATCCCCATCTTCAGCAATTGACGCAATACGGAAACGGCACGAAGGGCGGAAATCTCCCAATTGTCCTTGAAACGAGACTTGCTGGAAGGCCGCACATTGTCCGTATAACCGATGATCTTGATCGTCTGATCCTTATGCTGAATGAAAAAATTCTTCAAAGTCGTTATTATCTTGACGCCCTTGGGAGTCAAATTGATCTGACCGGAACGGAACATCACGTCACCCGGAACCGAATGGTGATGACTCCGTCTTCAAAATTTGCGGAAACAAGCCCTTCAACACCCTTTTTAGTCTGAAGCGTCTTGACTTCGGCAAAAACCTTGCGCTGCGACTCGATAATCTGCCGACGCATCATCACCTGATCGATGAGAACACCGGCTTCTTCCTGAGTGATACGACTGGTGGATATCTTGTCCATCTGCCCCTGAAGAGCCTGCGTTACCGAAGTAAACGTCTCAGAAAACTTTTCCGTATCCAAGGTGGACATGGAATACAGCAAAACAAAAAAGACCAACAGAAGCATCGAAAGGTCGGCGAACGTCGTCAACCAAGCGTTGTCGCTGTCGTCCTCTTCCTGGACTTTATGCGGCCGATAATCTTCCATCAGTGTGTCTCACGCTCACCCGGAGCAAGGAAAGATGACAGTTTTTCGTACACAAGCCTCGGGTTGTTATTTTCCAGAATGGATTTCGCCCCTTCGAAAATAACCTCAAGATGCAGCTGTTCCTGCAGGGTTCTTGCCCTCAGCTTCGCGCCAATGGGAATGAACAGCAGAGTTGCCATGGCACTCCCATAAAAAGTGGTCAGCAATGCTACAGCCATGGCCGGACCGATGGACTTGGGATTATCAAGCTGGGACAGCATCTGCACCAGACCGATAAGCGTTCCCATCATACCAAACGAAGGAGCCAGTGCAGCCAAACGCTTGAACACATCCTGCCCGACCTGATGGCGACGTCGCATGGAATTGATTTCAATAGTCAGTGTCGTTCTGATAAGATCGGGGTCGGCATTATCTGCAATGAGCTGACAGGATTTCTTGAGGACCATATTCTCAGTCTGGACATTCTCCAATGCGACGAGGCCTTCCCTGCGGCTGATCTCGGCAACCTTGACCATGATGTTCACGACATCACGGACTTTAGTCTTTCTTTGCACGAACATCTTGAACGCAGCGTTAAAGGCCTGTATGACCTCTTCAAACGGGAATGCCACCATGATCGAGGCCAACGTGCCGCCGATAACAATCATCATCCCGGGTATGTTGATAAAAACATCAACCGCCCCACCGATGACAATGGCACCGAAAATGAGTGAAAGGCCGACGGCCATGCCGAGTAGTGTCACAATATCCATATAGCGAGCCTGTCCTTAGGTTCAATTCGATCCTTCACAGGAGCCTGCCCTTATGATCAGGCACCTGCCGGATCAAGGGAGTCTGCATGAAATACCACGAAAAGATACAACATTCTGCCGCATATATACAGGAAAAGCTAGGCAAAATTCAAGTCGGTACTGTTGCCTTTGTTACCGGGACAGGACTGGGAGGCCTCACCGAAGCCATCGAAAACCCTCAAACGCTTGCCTATAGCGACATACCGGAGTTCCCCGTTTCCACGGTGAAAAGTCACGCCGGACAAATCGTCGTCGGCAGTATCGACTCCGCTCCGGTCCTTGCTCTGAGCGGACGATTCCACCTGTACGAAGGGTTCGATGCCCACGAAGCAACCTACGCGATTCGCGTTCTGGGAGAACTCGGCGTCAAGACGCTTGTCCTGACCAATGCAGTCGGCGCGCTCAATCCGTCTTTTGCCACCGGCTCCCCCATGCTCATCGAGGACCATATCAACCTGACGGGGACAACTCCCCTGCGCGGTGAAAACGTTGACGCATGGGGAGTCCGTTTCCCGGACATGTGCGAGGTCTACGACATGAAACTCAGGGATCTCGCCGTACGCAAGGCTCTGGAGCTTGGCATTCGTCTGGAACGAGGGGTATTCATGCAGATCATGGGACCCAACATGGAAACACCAGCGGAAACCCGCATGTACCGAGCCATGGGCGCAGACGCCATCGGCATGTCCACCTGCATGGAAGCCATCGCCGCTCATCACATGGGCATTCGACTTCTCGGCATCTCCTGCCTGACCAACAAGAACCTTCCCGACTGTATGAAAGAAGCACCACTGGAAGCCGTCATTGCCCAGGCTGAAAAATCTTCAACGGCCATGACGAAACTTCTCCGGGCAATCCTAAAGGAAATCCCGCAAGTTACCGAATAAGTACACAGGTGGTTCTTGCCGCCGATTTCATATATGCTTTCGGGAAAGACAAAACGGGATAACCGACTCATGAAAAAAGCGCTACTCACTCTCGCAATTCTCGCCTTCACACTGCCTACGGCAGGGTGTGGCAACCGCATGTGGCAGGACACCAAAGATACTGCTGGCAATACGTATGACTATGTTTTTGACACGGCTCCCACAACGCGATCCTACCATGAGACCGCATCCATCCCCATCATTGAAATCAACCACCGGGCCGCAGACACCCTCTATTCCAATATCGGTTCGTATGAACTCTCAAAGAAGTCTCCGGTTTATACGAAACGCTTCACCAACCAGAATGATCCCAGTGACAACGCCATCTTCGGACAGGTCATGACCGAACAGGTTTCGGACCGACTCGTACAACGCGGCGTCGTCATAACCAGCGGAGAACCCAAAGCCCAAAACTACTTTCTGCCGCAAGGCGTGGACCCGAAAAAATACAGCAATCCGGTCAAGGACAGTCTCGACAAACTCCCGCCACGCGCTGCCAGACTCACCGGCACGTATGTCATCGGCGACAACTACATATACATGGCAGCAAAAATCACACGCCTTGATGACAACGCTATCATCTCAGGCCACAACTGGACCATTCCCATCACGGACAATGTCCGCGAACTGCTCCCACAGCTCAAGCAGGACAATGGAATGGAGCCGACGGTCAAGACAAAGTTCGACTGATATTCCCACACAAGACATAAAAAAGGCCGTTGGAAAACCAACGGCCTTTTGTTTTTTCATATCAATAAGACTAAGCCTCTCGCCAGACAGCTCCAGGATCATCACCCCATTCCTTCTTGGCGAGTCGATGTCCGAGATTGAAGGCCTTGGTGTTGACCGCCCTGATCTTTGCAGGAAGCACGGATTCAAGGCTCTTGCGCATGGTTGCCTGATTCACAAACGGAAGCAGATAAGACAGCGAACCGAGAACCACGGTATTCATGGCCTGCACAATGCCGACCTTGTCTCTGGCCAGCGCAGTATACGGCAAGCCGAGGAATTTATTGGTCGGCGGCTGCTTGACCAAGTCGGACTCAAGCACCAGACTCCGCCCGGTTTGAGGTAGGGATAGTAGGCGTTGCACGCCTCCTGAGACAGCGCCACCAGAAGGTCGAGACTTTCCGCCTTGGGATAACTGATGGGAGAGGAACTCAGAACGAGGTCACACTTGCTTGAACCACCGCGAGCTTCAGGTCCGTAGCTCTGCGTCTGGGTGACATTGTACCCGTGTCCAAGGGCAAGCCCGACCCCATGACTTTGCCGAGGGTGATGATACCCTGGCCGCCCAGACCGGAGAAACGAATTTCAAATCGATCAAGAGTCTGCTGTGATTTCATTTACTTGCCCCCCTTTGCGCCCTGCTTCAGGAACTCCGCCTTCATATTGAAATAGCGTTCCTCGAAACCGTCGCGATCCCTTTCGACAAAGACACCGATAGGCAGACGGCCCTTGCGCTTGTCTTCCGGAAGCTCATTATACCGCTCCACAGGAATAGCCGCTTTCTTCATCCACTTGTACATCTCCACAGGGCTCTTGTACTTGTTCTTGCGCCCATACTGGGTGTGACACGGAGTGATGGCTTCGACCAGACTGAAGCCGGGACGGGCAATGGCCTCGGTCATGATCTTTTCCAGCTTTTTCACATGGAAAACAGTCCCACGGGCCACATAGTTGGCACCGGCTCCACGCGCAAGCTCCACAGTGTCGAAACTCTTGTCGAGCTGACCGTAAGGCATGGTCATGGTGGTGGCACCCTCCGGCGTGGCCGGGGAACTCTGTCCGCCGGTCATGCCGTAAATGCTGTTGTTGAGCACCATCGCGGTGACGCCGATATTGCGACGAGCCGCATGAATCAGATGGTTGCCGCCGATGGACAATGCGTCACCGTCCCCCATGAGGGCGATGACATTGAGCTTCGGATTGGCCATCTTGATGCCTGTTGCAAACGTCAGGGCACGACCATGAGTGGTGTGCACGGTATTGAAGTCCACATACACGGCAAGACGGCCGGAACAGCCGATACCCGCAACAATGACAACGTCATCTTTGGGAATTTCCAAGGCATGGATTGAACGGATCAACGTTCCAAGCACAATGCCATGACCACATCCGGCACACAGAACATGCGGGAATTTCTTGTTATGCCGCAGGTACTTATGAATTATTTCGTTTCCGGTAATACTATTACTCATCTGACTACCCCTGCATGATGACCTTGAGGATTTCCGCAGGCGTGACGATCTGGCCGTCGATGCGGTTGATTGTCCTGACCGACGCCCTGCCCATGTTGACACGTTTCACCTCGCGCGACATCTGGCCCATGTTCATCTCGGGCACGATCAGAGTCTTGGCATGTGCCAACACCTTTTCAGTGTGACGGCGGGGGAACGGGAACAAGGTCTTCAGCTTGAGCAGACCGGCCTTGATGCCGTTTTCACGCGCCTGCTGCACCGCCAGTTCTGCGGACCGGGCCACACTGCCGTATGCAATGACAACCGTGTCGGCATCTTCAGTCTCAATCTCATCCACCAACTGAATGTCGTAGAAGAACTGATCGATCTTGCGATGGATACGATCCATGAGCTCCACGATTTCCTCGGGACGCTGCGTGGGGAAACCGTTGCGGTCATGAGTCAGCCCCGTGACATGGAAACGATAACCGGCACCAAGCGGAGGCATGGGCGGTACTCCGCGCACGGTCTCCTCATACGGCTTGTACCATTCCGGCGGCATGCTCGGAACGGAACGGGAAAACACTTCGTATTCCCCTTCATTGGGAATTTCGATCTTCTCGCGGGTATGTGAAGTCACTTCGTCAAGAAGCAGAATGACCGGCGTGCGATACTTCTCCGCCATATTAAAGGCGGTGATGGTCATATCCAGACATTCCTGCACATTGGAAGCGGAAAGGACGAATGATCGGATGATCGCCGTGTGTTCCCCATCTGGCCTGCTGCACATCGCCCTGCGCCGGACTGGTCGGAAGCCCTGTCGACGGACCGCCGCGCATGACGTTGACGAGCACCAGCGGCGCTTCCGCCATAATGGCATAGCCGAGATTTTCCTGCATAAGCGAAAATCCCGGACCGGACGTCGCTGTCAGCGCTTTACGCCCAGCCATGGAAGCGCCGATAACCGCCCCCATGCTGGCAATCTCATCTTCGAGCTGAATGAATACGCCGTCTTCAGTTTTGGGCAGTCGAGCCGCCATGATTTCCATGATCTCGGAGGAAGGCGTGATGGGATACCCACCGTAAAACGAGCACCCGGCCAAAAGAGCACCCTCGACAACAGCTTCGTTGCCAAGGGCGAAAATTTCCCTGCGTTTTTTTGGTCTGGCCATAACCCTATGCTCCCTTGCCGTTAACGCTGTTCTTCTCGGAATTACCGACTGAATTCTGGTCCACAGCCGAATCCTTGTCCTGCACGACAATAGCAAAATCGGGACAATGCAGCTCACAGAATCCACAACGAATACAGTCATCTTCGCGTACAACCGTCGACTTGCCCTGATCATTCAGTTCAAGCACCTTTCCGGGACAGAATTCGACACAGATGCCGCATCCCTTGCACCAGTCCGGATACACGGTGACCTTGTTTTTTCCCTTGTCTTTCTTGGCCATAGCTCCTTCCAAAGCTGCTATACTTTTTTTCGGGCCCAACGCCCTGTCCCCCACATGACACTCGCCTGGTCCGGATCAATGGCAGTCCCAACAGACCGTCTCTCCCTGTCGAACCAATACGAAAGCAGCGCCATCCTGCCTCCCCTCCCTGCTTATCCTGTCGGCCAAAGACACGAGTCAAGAGTCGGCAAGAAGGATGTCCAGATGACACTCACTCCCCCGTATACGAAGAAAAAAATAAATCTAGGAAAACTACGCAGCCATGATGGCAAGAGCGTTGATAACGCATGCGGCGAGAGCGGAACCGCCCTTACGCCCTTCGATTGAGATGTAGGGGATATCCCGACTCATGAGCAGAGCCTTGGATTCCGCCGCATTGACAAATCCCACGGGCATACCGACGACCAGTTCGGGCAAAACATCCCCATTATCAAAATGTTCGACAAGACGGATCAGCGCAGTCGGCGCATTGCCGACCACGTAAATTTCAGGCTTGATTTCACGGACCGCGATATCAACGGCAGCCTTTGCACGGGTAATTCCCTCGGCTTTTGCGCGGGAAACAACGCGCTCATCATTCATCAAACAGTGTACGGAACACCCGAGAGGGTCCATACGACGGACAGGAATTCCACGCTTTGCCATCTCAGTATCAGTGACGATTTTCGCTTTATTTCGCAAAGCCCGCACACCATTTACCACGGCATCCTCATGAAAACGGGTCAAATTCATCAACTCAAAATCCGCAGTTGTATGGATCATGCGGCGCACAATTTCCCATTTTTGCCCTTCAAAAGGACGCGGTTTTGGAATTTCAGAATCAATAATCCGCAAAGATTCAGCTTCAATTTCTTCCGGATTGATGAAATTTTGAAGTGTAATATCAGCCAAAATGGCTCCTTTTATTCGGAAACAATAGCAACAGAAGCAGACGCACCGATACGACTTGCGCCAGCCTCAATCATGGAAAGTGCATCATTATAGGTAGATATGCCGCCACTGGCCTTAACACCGAGATCCGGCCCCACGGTTTTTCGCATAAGTCGAACGGCATGGACAGTCGCCCCACCCGGTCCAAAACCAGTACTCGTTTTTACAAATTTCGCTCCGGCGTCGACGCAGATTTTGCACGCCTTCACTATTTCATCATCATCCAGAAGCGCGGTTTCCAGAATAACTTTCACAGGAAAACCATCTGCCGCACGAACAACAGCTTCAACATCACGCGACACAAGATCGTAATCCCCGGCCTTGAAAGCACCGAGATTCAGCACCATGTCGATCTCTTCAGCCCCGTGCGAAACGACCTCACCGGTCTCAAAGGCCTTCACTTCCGTCAAAGTGGCACCAAGCGGGAAGCCGACAACGGAAACCGGAACAGGCTTTTCGTCCTTGAGCTTCCAGCTTGCCAATGAAATGAGGGAGGGATTTACACAAACCCCATAAAAACCGAACCGCACGGCCTGGGAGCAGAGTTCGTCCAGCTCCCGGACCGTGGCGGCGGGTTTAAGCAGCGTATGGTCGATGTAGGACGCGAGGTCCTTTGGTGATAACGTCATTTTAACGGTCTCTTGCCTGATAGCGTGATAATTGAGCTTCCATGCGGCGGCTGATGGATGTCAGCACGTAGCAGATGAGGAAGTACAACAAGGCGATGGTAATCCAAACCTCAAATGAGGCAACCATCTCGCGGTTATCCACCTGTACACCAGTACGGGTAAGTTCGTTGACGCCAAGAATGGCGGCCAGCGAGGTATCCTTTGTCAACGAGACAAACTGGTTCACGAAAGACGGGATCATATTCCTGAGGGCCTGCGGAAGAATGACAAGCCGCATGGCCTGAGACTGGGATAATCCGGACCCTCGTGCGGCCTCCATCTGCCCACCGGGTAATGCAAGCACACCCGCACGCACGATTTCACCAACATAAGCACCGGTAAAAATCATAAAACAGACCATGGTAGTAGCAAAAGCGGGCAAAGACCGACCAAGAAAGGACAGCGCGAGGAAGAAGAACCAGAAGATCAGCAAAAGAAGCGGCATGCGCGAATCATTTCAATATAAACAACTGCCGGCAGTTTGATATACCACTTTTTGACAAACGCATGAGTCCGGCAGCAAGACCGATCCAGAACGCGCCGAAGATACCGACAACAGCCAGAATGATTGCAGCAAGCAGCCCGCTGACATCGTGAATAAAGGGAAAAACCAAATCAAATTTGGTCTGCCCCCAAAGGAAGTAGTCAAAATTGTCTATTACTATATTCCAATGCATTGCGATCTCCTAGTACCTGACCTGAATCATGAAGTGCTTGTTGTACATGGTGATGCAGAACGAGACGAACAGGGAGATCGTCATGTAGATCAGCAATGCGACGGAAAAAGCCTCAAACGGGATAGCGTGGTAGGACTCGATTTGAGTCGCCTGAAACATCATCTCACCCACGCCGATAACCATGCACAGCGAGGAGTTCTTGATGAGGTTCAGCGCCTGGGAAATCAGCGGCGGGATCACGATACGCAGAGCCTGAGGCAGGATGACGAATCGATATCCCTGAAGAAAGGACAACCCCACGGCGCGGGAGGCCTCAAGCTGGTTCTTGGGAATGGAAAAATACCTGCAGCGAATTTCTTCGGCGATAAATGCCGAAGTGTACACAGTCAGAGCAATCGTGCCGGTAATGAACTCGACATTCAGCAGCATCCATTCGCCGACAAACTCATGACCGAACATCGAGAACGGTCCGGGAAACCAGTAGTAAAGGTCATTCATCCATTCGTTAATGGAGGCCGGAATGACAAAATGCGAGGCATTGTACCAGAAGAATATCTGTACAAGCAGCGGCGTATTTCTGAAAAACTCAGTATAGGCGAGACTCAACCACTGCAACGGCTTGAACGGCGTCATCCGCATAACGCAGATAATGATGCCGAGCAGCATTGAGCAAATCAATGCGATGAATGAAATTTGTAAAGTAGTGACGAACCCGTCCCACATCCATTGTGCGGGTTCACCGCTGAACATCCTGGCCCAGTGAAAGGTATATTCCAAAACGCTATCCGTCTTTTATGAAGGTATGAAGAAGGCAAAACCGGGAACGCCGAAACGTCCCCGGTATATCAGACTACGTATGCCTTACATGGGCCACAGTTCGATGGTCCAACCTTCGGGAAGGTCGTAACCCATCCACTTTTTGAACAGCTTCTGGTAGGTGCCGTCCAGCCACATTTCATTGAGGCTCTTGTTGACGAAATCGCGGAAAGCGGAATCGTTGGAAGGAACGCCGAGACCGTAAGGCTCGGAAGCGATGAACTCGCCGACGATGTCCCACTTCTCAGGATTGTCGTCACTGGCCTTGAGACCAGCAAGGATACCGGAGTCGGTGGTAACGGCTTTGACCTTGCCCTGCTTCAGAGCCATGAAAGCCTGCGGGTATTCATCATAAGAGATGACCTGAGCCTTGGGCTGGGCCTTCTTGATATTCTTTTCAGAGGTGGAACCCTTGACGGTACCGACTTTCTTGTTTGCCAGATCAGCAGCAGAATTGATGCCGCCGCCCTTCTTCACGAGAAGCTTCTGGCCATCCATGAAGTAGGTAATGGAAAAGTCGATCTGTTCGTCACGGGAGAACTTGTGGGTCATGGTCGCAGCAAGCATATCAACAGAACCCTGCACCAACATGGGAATGCGGTTCTTGGAAGTAACGACCTTGAACTCGGGCTTCACGCCAAGCTTGGGGCAATGGCTTTGCAGATATCGACATCGAAGCCGACCAATTCCTTGGTCTCGGCATCAACAAAACCGAACAGGTTGACGGAATCCTTGACGCCGCAAACAAGCACACCGGCTTTCTTGACATCTTCAATTTTACCAGCGCTTGCCACGGATGCGGCAAACATGAAAGACAGTACCAGTGCGAGAACAATAACCAAACGTTTCATGCTTCCTCCTCTCTCTTAGGAATCTCGGGTTATATTAACTATTAAAGAATTTCCTTCAGGAAGTTCTTCGTACGCTCATGCTTGGGATTCTTAAAGAATTCATCCGGCGGAGCCTGCTCGACAACCACGCCCCCGTCCATGAACAGGACACGGTCACACACTTCCCGGGCAAAACCCATTTCGTGTGTCACACACAGCATGGTCATCCCCTCTCGGGCAAGATCCTTCATTACATTAAGAACCTCGTTGATCATCTCCGGGTCCAAAGCCGAGGTCGGCTCGTCAAAAAGCATGACCTTGGGCTTCATGGCCAAAGAGCGTGCAATTGCTACACGCTGCTGCTGACCACCGGAAAGTTCTGCGGGATACTTGTGAGCCTGATCATGAATGCCAACGCGCTCAAGCAATGCAAGAGCCACTTCTTCGGCCTCATCCTTGGGCACGCCCTTGACCTTGATCGGAGCCAGGGTGACATTTTTGAGAACGGACAGATGCGGATAAAGGTTGAACTGCTGGAAAACAATGCCGATTTCGGCACGCAGATCATTAATATTAACATCCTTGTCAAGAATATCCTTCCCATCAAAAAGGATCTGTCCCTTCTGGTATTCTTCAAGTCTGTTGATGCATCGAATAAAGGTGGATTTACCTGAACCGGACGGTCCACAGATGACAAGCACCTCACCTTTATTCACGGATTCAGTAATCCCCTGAAGGACATGAAAATCGCCATACCATTTGTGCAGCTTCTGCACTTCAATCATTGCCATATGTAAAACTCTCCAAACATGAATTGGGCAAAAAAAGTAAAGCCCGGCAGACTTGCGCATCTCTCCCTGCGGCCTGCTCTGGGCATCGGAATTGCCTGTCTGTTGTTATCCGAAATCGTAAAAAAGTCAAGGTACTGTTCATAAATTGGACTCTGATTGTTACATCCTCGTATCAATACAATTGCAAGAAAATATCCCAGCATGTATGAAAGTTAGAGGTATACCCTTCCTAACTGCAAAAATCCGGAGCAGATATGCCCAGTTTTCGAGTGTCATTTTTATTTTTCAGCACAATAAAAATAAATTTTTATCATTTTTCATACACTGTTTTTTCATTTTACCAATCCTGAACCTGACTATTTCAGGCTGCTCAAATGAAAAAAATTGAGCAACAACAAATGCCACCCGCCCCTGTTCATACCTACAAAACAGAAGCAAAAGACACGCCGATAATCCTCAAAGCCGTTGGAAATGTGAAAGCATTCAACTCGGTAACAATAAAATCACGCGTCGATGGACACATCATACGCATCCATTTCCTTGACGGCGACACAGTCGAGAAAGGGCAAGTACTGTATACAATCGACCCGGAAACATATCTCTTTTCACAGAAGGGAGCCCTTGCAAACGTTGCCAGCGACCATGCATCCGCAGAACTCGCACGCAAGGATTACATCCGTTACCGGGAATTATATGAAAAGGATGTCATTTCAAAAGATGAGTACGAGCAAAAACTGACAGCCTATGAAACCGCCAGGAAGAAGATGGAAGCAGACTCCGCACAGGCGGACATAGCCAAAAGAAACGTCAAGTTCACCAAAGTAACTTCACCTATCAACGGCATTGCAGGCAGCACCCTGCTTGATGAGGGGAACCTCATTGAGGCGGACAAAGATCAACTCGTCATCATCAAGACCATCACCCCGGCCAGCGTGGACTTCTACATCCCGGGCCACGAAATCGATCGTGTTCGCTCTCACTACATTGACGATCAACTCCCTGTTTTCGCTACACCTTCCGGCACAGGAGGAGGACGAATAGAAGGCGTACTCACCTTTGTAGACAACTGGATCAACCCCGACACGGGCATGATAAAACTCAGCGCCCACTTCCCGAACAAGGACAAAACCCTCTGGCCGGGGATGTTTGTCAGCATAGATCTCATTCTCGCCACACAAAATAACGCGATCCGCGTCCCTGCCCAAGCCGTCATGCGCGGCCCAACAGGCAAATTCGTTTACGTCATCAGCGAAGGGAATGCGACCATGCGCCCGGTTACAACCGGCATGAGTATTGATGACGATGTCGTCATAAATAAGGGCCTCACTCCAGATGAAGAGATTGTCACAGACGGAATGCTGCGACTTTTTGAAAACGCTCCGGTGCAAATTCTGAAAGAAAACAACACGGGAAATGCCACAAAAACAAATCAATCACCAACACAATCAGGGGATAAATCCTGATGCAAATCACCGAGCTTTTCATAAAACGCCCTGTCATGACCACGCTGACCATGCTTGGTCTGTTGTTTTTCGGCGTCGTTTCCTACCTGAACATGCCGGTCAGCTACCTGCCCGCGGTGGAATTTCCGACCATTGAAGTCTCCGCATCCATGGCTGGAGCCAACCCCAAGACCATGGCATCAAGCGTTGCCTCGCCGCTGGAACGTGAATTTTCTTCCATCGCAGGCCTGCAATCCATGAGTTCCGTCAACTCACTCGGCTCCACTTCCATAACTCTCCAGTTCGATCTTGATCGAAACATCGACGGGGCTGCTCTTGATGTTCAATCAGCCATATCCCGGGCCGCTAGCGACCTGCCGGACGAAATCACGGACCCGCCCAGCTTCCAGAAAACCAATCCCGCCGACAATCCCATTCTCTACATTTCCATTCGCTCGGACGGCCTCCCCATGTCCACTGTGAACGATTATGCAAAAACCTTCCTGACCCAGACCATCTCTACCATTCCGGGGGTTGCTCAGGTCATCATCTACGGCGAAAAGCAATACGCTGTCCGTATCCGCCTGGACCCGAGAGAACTTGCCTCGCGCCAACTCGGTATAGATGAAGTCAAGGACGCCGTGGCCGCCGCCAACGTCGATCTTCCCCTCGGCACCCTTGAAGGGACCGAACAATCACTCATGGTGGAGGCAAACGGACAGCTCAACGCGGCCGACCAATATGATGACATCATTGTTACCTACAAAAATGGTCAACCCGTCCGTCTTTCCGACCTTGGCCTCATCGAGGACGGCGTCAAGGATGAACGGTTCAGTTCATGGCACAATGACAAGAAAAGCCTGACCATTGCGGTCAAACGCCAACCCGGCACAAATACGATTCAGATAGTTGATGATATCAGGAAGAAACTCCCATGGATATCATCACAGATGCCGGCATCAATCGACATGACCATCATTCATGACCAGTCTGTTTCATTCAGGAGTCTGTTGATGACGTAAAGTTCACTCTTGAACTCGCTATCGCGCTGGTCATCATGGTCGTCTTTGTCTTTCTGAAAACTTCGCCTCCACATTCATCGCATCCATCGCCATTCCATTTTCCATTGTTGCAACATTCGTGGTCATGCATGCCTTTGATTTCACACTCGATACCTTCTCGCTCATGGCACTCACCCTTTCAGTGGGCTTCGTGGTGGACGACGCCATCGTCATGATCGAGAACATCGTACGCCATCTGGAAATGGGGAAATCGCCCATGCAGGCTGCCATCGACGGCGCGCGGGAAATAGGTTTCACCATCATTTCAATGACTCTGTCACTTGCCATTGTCTTCATCCCCATCCTCTTCATGGCAGGCATCATCGGCCGCGTGCTCCACGAATTCGCCATGACCATCACCTCCGCCATTCTCGTCTCGGGTGTCGTTTCGCTGTCGCTCACCCCAATGCTCGGCAGTCGCCTACTCAAAACCAAAAGCCGCATCGCCGAATCAGACGCTGTTTTCGACAAAATCGTGAGCTGGTACAAAACCAGTCTCCATTTCTGCATCAGACACCGGGCAGCCACGATGTTCGCATCCATACTTCTTTTCCTCGCCACTGCCGCTGCATTCTACGTCATTCCCAAAGGCTTTCTCCCAAGCGATGACGAAGGGATAATCATGGGATTTACCCAAGCCAGACAGGGTATTTCCTATAAGGCAATCGAACGGCACCAAAAAGGACTTATCCCGATCATTGCGGATAATCCCGGAGTAAAGGAACAGATTCAAATCATTGGCGTCCCGCTATCCAATCAGGGCATGATCGTCATAGTCCTCAAGGACCCAAAGGAGCGGGAAAATCTTGATTACATAATTCAAGAACTGATGGGACCGGTCAACAGCATCCCCGGTCTTGCGACCTTCCTCGTCAACCCACCGATGATCCAGATCGGAGGAAAACAGGCCAAAGGAGACTACCTCTTCACCCTGCTCTCGCCTGATTCTGAAACACTGTACAAAGCCGCGGCCGAATTCAACACGACACTGATGAAACACCCTCAATTGACCGGGGTCACCAGTGACCTTCAAATAAACACTCCGCAGGTGGAGGTCGTCATCAATCGAGACCTTGCCGGTAGCATGAATGTCTCGGCCAGTGCTGTGGAGAATGCCCTTTTCACGGCCTACGGTGAACGGCAAATCTCAACCATCTACGAAGTCACAGACGAATACAAAGTCATAATGCAACTCAAACCGGAATTCCAAAAAAAACATAGACGCGCTCTGCATGCTTTATGTCCGCTCCGACACAGGCAACCTTGTCCGACTTGACGCACTTGCTGAAATCCGTGAAATCGCCGGACCGGTCACCATCAATCATACCGGTCAGCTCGAATCCGTCACCTTCTCCTTCAACGGAAAATCCGGTACATCCATGGGAGAAGTAACCCAAACAGTCAGTCAGCTTGCCGCCGACCATCTTCCTGCAACCGTCAGTACGACCTTCGAAGGCACCGCAGGCTCCTTTGCGGAGTCAATGAATTCACTCTACTTCCTGCTTTTCATCGCCATCATAGCCATCTACATCCTGCTCGGGTGTCTCTATGAATCCTTTATCCACCCGTTCACCATCCTTTCCGGCCTCCCCTCTGCGGCCTTCGGCGGACTCATCACACTGATGGTCTTTCAGTGCGATCTCGACCTCTACGGCATGGTCGGCATCATCATGCTCATCGGTATCGTCAAAAAGAACTCCATCATGGTCGTTGACTTCGCCATCGAAGCCGAAAAGACAGGCATCTCTTCCCTGGAAGCGGCATTTCAAGGTGCAACGATCCGATTCCGCCCCATCATCATGACGACCCTCGCCGCCATCATGGGCGCACTTCCCATCGCGCTCGGCATTGGAGCAGGGGCCGAATCCCGCCGTCCGCTCGGCCTTGCCGTTGTGGGAGGACTCGTTTTCTCACAGGTAGTAACGCTCTACCTGACACCGGTTTTCTATACGTACATGGACGATTTTCAGACGTGGATAAATGCCAAAAGAGAAAACCCTGTTCCTTCCGAGAATGAAATGTAAAAGAAGAAAAGATAGGGAGTGAAAAGAGAACACGGAACGCTGTTGCACCCTACGATAGTCCAGAAAACAAAAAAGGGCCTGCTCATTCGAGCAGGCCCTTTGAATTGCGATTAGGCGTAAAAGCCTATTCGCCGGACTGGTAGTTCAGCTTCGTTTCCAGCGGGAAGACCGGCAGGTAACGGTAAGCCAGACTGATAACGATTGCGCCGAATGCAATAATCATGATCGACGTAGCGTATTCAACCCAGTTCGGGTAGTAGACATACCACTTGTCAAACGGCATCGACGGGAAGGCGATGGTCTGAACAGTGAAGATGTAACGGTTCAAGGAAACACCGATGCAATCGAGGATTGCGGCAGTGTACAGCAGGCCGGGGCGATTGCGGATGGCAGGAGTCACCAGCATGATAGCCGGGATGACACCGCACAGGACAATCTCAGTCCACAGCAGCCACTGTCCGTAGGCAACGCCATGGAACATCTGTTCAAAAGTCAACCCGACGGACGGCAGGTAGCCGGTGGCCCATGCCCAGGTGTCGAGAATCTTGAAGAACATGTAGACGCACAGCATGGTGCCGGCGATCTTACCCATGAGAGCCTTGGTCTTGTAATCCACCAATTTCTTGCCGGTCATTTTTTCCATCAGAGTGGCGATCAGCACGGTGAAGACCGGGCCGGAACCGACTGCGGAAAGAACGAACAGGAAGAACGTCCAGGGCCAGATGAAGAAGCCTTCGCGGAAAGCGAAAGGACGACCGATCAGGACACCGTACATGCCACCGAGAGAACCCTGGTGGAAGGTCGACAAGAAAGCGCCGATACCTGCGAACAGAGCCATGTTCACGTGCATGTTGTGAGCCAATGCGTGAATGAAGGGAATCTTGTTCAGCTGCTTCTGTTCCAGGACCAGCGGGACGAACTCGATGATCAGGACAGTCAGGTAGCAGGTGATACAGAAGATAACTTCTGTCAGCATGGAGTGAACGTTCGGATGCCAGTAACCGAACCATGCGCGGGCGGGCTGACCAACGTCAAGCACCAGAACCAGCATAGCACCGGCGTAGCAACAGAAACCGACGATAACCGTCAGGTTAATGATTTTTTCAAGCTGTTTGATCTTGAGGATGTACTTCAGCAGACCGGTGAAAAATGCACCGGCGCCAAGAGCGATAACCGCAAGGTCAAAGGTAATCCAGGCACCAAACCCGAAGTAGTTATCGAGCCCGGTGGTGCCGATGCCGTTGTACAATACAAGCACAGCGCCGTAGAAGCCCCACAGGAAGATGCCGACAATAAAGGCCATCCAAATGGCAAACTGGCCAAATGAACACCGCTGAGTCCCTTCCGGGAAGAGTTTGCTATCCATTATTCAGCCTCCCTTAGTGACCGCCGCCATCGGCGTTGTAGTTGTCGCCCTGCAAACGGACCCATTCACGTTCACTGGTGTAGTAAACCTGAGGATCCAAGCCGAGCTTTTCGAGCAGGCGGAATGCGTTCTTGCCTCTGGACAATTCATACACCCGGTGTTCGGGATTATTCAGATCACCGAAAGTGATGGCCTTGGTCGGACAGATGTCTGCACAAGCGGGGTTGTACGCACCGTCTGCCAAATTCATCGGATCTTCACCGTTCTGACGGGCCTCATTCTTGGCGTCGAGATAGCGGCTGTGGCAGAAGTTACACTTCTCGACAACACCGCGGGGACGCACGGACACGTTCGGGCTGAGGCCCTTGTCCATGCCTTCGGGCCAGAGGGGATCCCACCAGTGAAGTAACGAGCGTGGTAGGGGCACGCAGCCATGCAGTACCGGCAACCGATACAGCGCGGGTAAATCTGCGAGACGATACCGCCCTCTTCGTTCTTGTCAGTCGCAACAACCGGACAGACAGGCACACATGCGGGGTGCCGCACTGCATGCAAGGCCGAGGCAGATAGGCCGTCTCGTGTTCCGGGAAGGCCTTGTTGTTGGACAGTTCGTAAACGTTCATCCAAGTCAGGGTCTTGAGCTTGTTGGATGCGTCATCGCGATCCTTGGTCAAGGCCTGAGCATAGTTATATGGGTCTTTCTTGGTCATGGGAGCGATATTGTTCTCCACCTGGCAGCCGACCATACAGGCGCCGCAGCCGGTGCATTTGTCAATATCAATGACCATGCCCCATTTGATTTTGAATTCTTTTGTTTGCATGTCGGTTCCCCCTAGATTTTGGCAACGTTCACAGTGGAACCGGCCCATGTAGAGGTGCCAGTGGCAGCCTCGGAGCTCACCGTGAGAATCTTGTAGACATTATCGCCCTTGCCCTTCGAGAACTCATCGCCCACGGAGTGGCCCATGCCCAAGGGGGCAGCCACGACGCCGGGAAGAACGCCTTCGAAGACCTGTACCAGAGCAGTGCATTCACCGTTGCCGCCGGAGAGCTTCACCTTGGAGCCGACGCTGACGCCGAGCTTCTTGGCAGTGACCGAGGCCATCATCACGACCATGTGATCACCGACCAACTGATTATTGCTGATGGTGCACGGTGCGTTGGGTGTGGTGGCCTGATTGGCTGTACCCACGTTGAGCAGGGTGTAGGGAGCCAGTCCCAATGCGCCGGTACCCTTGACGGGAACAGCAGCCTTGCCCAATACGTTGGCAGCCAGGGTGACACCGGAAACATCCGGAGTTTCTTCCAGAACGTAGGCAGCCCCTTCCTTCAACTCGTCCATGTCCGCGCCGATGGCGGCAACCTTGGCTTCAAGAACTTCTTCAAAAGTCTCGAATCCGAGATCAGCCAGTCCGAGAACAAAGTCGGCTGCGCTCATGACGTTCAAAGTCGCCTTGGATACCGGAGCACCGAGGCTGTAGGTGGCTGCGGCGACGCCGTAAGGGCTCGCCAGATCGTCAAAACGCTCGTACGGATGCGGAATCGGCAGCACGAGATCCGCAGCAGCAGTCGTCTCGGTGTTGACGAAATCAAAAGCAACCGTGAAGCCGGCCTTGACCTGCTCGGGCAGGGCGTAAACCGGATTGGCGGAGTAGACGAACAGCAGGTCGGCATTGACGCCCTGCAGGATGTCCTGCTTGAGCATGTCACTACGCGACATGGCAGTTTCAATGGCCTTGCCGAACTCGGGCAGCACTTTCATGCCACCGCCGAGCAGCAGGTTCAAAGCGAAAGCTGCGGCGTTGGCACCGACAGAACCGCCGGGAACAACCACAGGATTGCTGGCAGCAAGCAGCATCTTGGCGACTTCCGCCAGAGTGTCTGCCTTGACGCCGGTAGCAGCCTCGACCTTGGCCGGGGTGTACCCGCTCATGACCATGGCCTTGAACTGATCAAAGTCGGCTGCGGGCACGGACTTGCCTGCCTGCAACACATAATAGCAGATACCCAGGGTGAAGGCAGCCATGCCTTCTGCCGGGACGGGCACCCACTTGGATGTAACGGAAGCTGTTTTGGTCTGCATGGGACCGGCAAAGACGAACTTTCCGGACTCATTGGCTGCGAAAGCCTTCATGTTGGCAACGGTGGGTCCCCAGGATTCCAGGGCATCAGCACCGGCCAGCAGGACCATGTCGGCATTTTCCAGATCGTAACCGATCTGGCCGGAACCGCCCATGAGGCCGGTCCATGCCTTGTCCGCTGCCTGCATGTCGCAAGGCATGGAGTAGAATGCGTCACTGCCCTTGTCGGCCAGCAGCGCGGAGAATACTTCGTTGACAGTACCGGACTGATCGCCGCTGATGACAGCAACCTTGCTGCCGGCAGCAGCGAGTTTCTCGGAAACCACATCCCGGGCTTCGTCCCAGGAAATCTCCTTGCCGTTCAGCATGGGAGACTTGATCCGGGTCGGGCTGTTCTTCACCTGAACGCCGTTGGCGCACAAGGGGCAGATACCGCCGCCGGAAAGCGGGTTTCAACATTTCCTTCCGTACCGAAGGCTTCACCCGCAACAGTGCGGACCTTCACGGCACAGCCGGACTCACACATCTTGGACACAGTCGGCACACCTTTGACTTCCCCGTATTTCAACGTGGGAATCCAGGGCCAATTCTGCGTCCAGATGGATACATCATCAAGAGCGGTCCAAACCGTCGGTGTAAAAAGGATACCGACGGTGGCGCCCACACTCATCTGAATAAAAGCTCTGCGTGCTACGCTCATCTTCAGTTCCCCTTTACTTATGGCAGGTGTAGCAGGCGTTAGGCTGGCCCTTGAGGGCATGGCACCTTTCGCACTTCCACATCTTCATGGTCATCTTGCTGTAGCCGGACAGAATATTCCGCTGGAAAGGCGGCGGTGTGTCATTCTTGTCGATGTCCTTGAGGTGGCACAGGTTACAGTTCTGCTCAGCAGGTTCGTCAAACACGCTCGGATCGACCACGCTGGACAGTTCATCCTTCATCTCGGCCATCTCTTCGATGTTCAAAGCTTCGTGAGCCTTGTGAGAGAAGTATACGTTGTCCGGCTGGTACTGGTAATTCAACCAGGGAACTTCTTCGCCCTGAATGAGATACTTGACCACGTACTCGCGTTCAGCCTGCTTGTCCTCGTCGGACTCGGACGCCAGATTGTCCTCAATGGCGCCAATCTCGGCCTCATGATTGCGTCAAAGTCTTTCGGGTCGATACCGGCTTCGGCAATAGCCTCCATCGCCTCTTCGGGATCAACCGCATGACATTCGGCACATGCTTCGTTGGTCGGGAAGCCGGCATAAGAACCGTCGTCCCGGAAATAGTGGCAGCTTTCGCAATCCATGTCCTGCCCTTCCACGTGAATGGAATGGCTGAACCTGAACGGCTGTTCAACGTTTTCGAAGAACAAACCGGGGATGACAGCCCATCCAATTACGCAAGCGGCCAGGAAGCCGATGATAAAGGGAGTGCCCTCCACACCGTTTCGATGCTTTTCTTTCCTCCATAACCTCGCCCCATCACTCTAAAGTTTATGTGAAAATCACACCAATTGAACTACGTTTCCATACGGTACAGATTGATTTCGTGTCAAGAGAATATGAAAATTTTCACGATCTCCTGCCCACAAAAAACACAAGGAATATCCGTGCGATACAAAAACGCTTTGGACGTTTATTTCTTCACCCGACCATAGACATCATCAAACCTGACGATGTCATCTTCTTCCAGATACGGCCCACTTTGTATCTCTATGATATTAAGCGAAACCTTGCCCGGATTGGCCAGACGATGCTGGGAAGCCTTCGGGATATCAACAGATTGGTTCTCCACCAGAATCCGCGGTTCCCGATCAACTTCCACCTCTGCCGTTCCATCCACAACGACCCAATGTTCGCTGCGATGATGGTGCATTTGCGAACTCAGACGAGCGCCCGGGTTCACCTGAATGCGTTTAATTTTATAATGTGGCCCTTCTTCCAGAACAGAATAGCTCCCCCAGGGACGAATGACCGTAGGATGACTTTCCACCAGCTTGCTGCCTTCGGACTTCAGCCTGTCAACCACGGTACGCACAGACTGCACGTCCTCCATGGGGCAACTCAACGTGGCATCACGGGTCTGGACCATAATCATATTATTAAGTCCGACAGCCGCGAGCTTGCCACCTTCGCTGATAAGCAGGGAATTCCGGCAGTCCATGGCAAGCACATCGCCCTGAATGACATTCCCGTTCTCGTCCTTGGAACCGAGTCGATACATGGCCTCCCAGCTGCCAAGATCATCCCAGTCGAACCCGGCACGGATGACAGCGATATTGTCTATCTTTTCGACGACGCCGTAATCCACTGATATGTTTGGTATGTCACGATAACCCTGCACCATCGACGCCTCTTCACGCGCCATCCACCAATCCCACAGTTCGGGCTGACATTTAGCGACCTGCCGCAAAAAGTCCTTGACCCGGAACAGAAACATTCCGCTGTTCCAGTAATGCGTTCCCGCACGAAGGAATTCTTCTGCCATGGACAGTTCGGGCTTTTCAACAAACCCATCGACCTCAAAGGCACCGTCACCGATCTCACGACCTAGAGTAATGTAGCCATACCCTGTTTCAGGTTTGGACGGCTCCACTCCAAAAGTGACAAAACGTTTCTCCACAGCCAACTCGGAGGCACGCACCAAATCATCCGTCCACGCCTTATTGTCACGAATCAGATGATCTGAGGGAAAAACTGCGGCCAGCGCCTTATCGTTGACACTTGCGACTTTTTCGAGCCCGAGCATGATGGCGGGCAACGTATTCCGGCTCAACGGCTCAGCCAGTACCTGTCCCTCCAGTTCAGAATCGATTTCAGCGATCTGCTTGCGTACCTCAAAAACGTGTTCTTCGTTGGTAACGACCCATATGCGCGAAGGTTCAAACGCATCAAGAACACGTGTAACGGTCTGCTGAAGCAAGGTCAGTTCGCCACCAAGGACCAAAAGTTGTTTTGGCAGCAGATTGCGGCTCAACGGCCAAAGCCGGGTGCCGGAACCGCCGGCCAGAATAATGGCATGACATTGCCCGGCGAACGCCGCACGAGACTGCTTAGTTTCAGACATTTTATTTATTCCTCATAAATGAAGGGAGAATCAAAATCAGCCAACTTCGTCAATCTGCGGTCCTTTTCCGACAAAATCGGCTCACGACCGGCAAGAGCGGGACTCCAGTCCATGGCAATATCAGGATCATTCCAGACAATGCCGCAATCGTTCTCGGGCGAATACGGCGCATCAACCTTATACTGGAACTCCGTGTCCGGCATAATGGTCACATAGGCATGCCCGAACCCGCGCGGAATGAACATCCGCTTGAAATTGGCAGCACTCAGTATGACATGCCGCCACTTGCCAAACGTAGGCGAACCTTTTCGCAAATCTACCACAACATCCAGTACGGCCCCGCGAGTCACCCAGACAAGTTTGGCCTGGGCCGCTGGCGGCAATTGGAAATGAAATCCCCGAAGTACGCCGGATTCCCGCGAATATGCGTGATTATCCTGCACAAATTCACAGTCAATACCGAGCTCTTTGAACCGCTCCCGATTATAGCTTTCCAGAAAAAAACCTCTTTCATCCTGAAAAACACGAGGAACCAGAACGTGCAGACCGGGAAATCCGGTCTCATGGACCTGCATCCACTCCTCCTTGCCGATGTTTCAAGTGGCTGGTCGTAACTTTTAGCCGAGTTCGGGTACAGAAACAACCCTGCAAACGCACCGGGAAAGTACAAATCTAAAAAAAAACTGTCGACCCGGTTCACATTTTGTCCTCAGTTTGCTAGACCCTTGCAGGGGACATTTTTTTAACGCAACAGGATAACCGTCCATGAATTTTCTTGATATCATCCTTATTTGCATTGTCGGCATATTTCTTATCCGGGGCTTCTTCCGCGGCCTTGTTCAGGAAATACTGTCACTGACGGCCATTGTGCTGGCAATATTTCTAGCATCCAATTATCAGCACCTCATCGTCCCTCACCTTGAGCTGTATATCAAAAGTGAAATCACGGTCAGCGCACTGGCCTATGTACTGATATTTTTCGGCACACTCGTTGTCTTCTGGCTTATCGCAAAAGCCATTCGCACCATGCTCGACATATCTCTGCTGGGCTGGATAGACAGGGCCGCCGGAGGCATTTTCGGTCTGCTTGAAGGCGTGCTCATCGGACTGATTGTCCTGATGTTTCTCCATGCTTTCGCCCCAAAATCGGAATGGCTCAGTGAATCATACATCGCCCCCCGTTCGCAGCACATGCTGCAACTGGTCGGGGACTTGGCACCCAATTCCGTACGTAATGCGCTCGAATCCCGAGGCTTCTCCTTCCCGTCCGCACAGGAAGCCATTGATTCCGCCAAGGAAGTTATCGGCCTTGACGACGAACAGCCGCAGGAATAACTCTCTCGAAGAACTCACATCACCTCATTTCACCATCGGAGGAATTCGCCATGAGCGATATGAACAGCACCCCGCAGGCTGCGGCCCTGCAGGAGCTTCTTGACGTCATCAATGCCCTCATAGCCCCGGACGGCTGCCCCTGGGATCGGGAACAAACGCCGCTGACCATGTGCGACTATCTCGCCGAGGAAGCCTTTGAACTCATCGAGGGAATCCGCTCCGGCGACAAGGCCGAAGCCATGGAAGAACTCGGCGACGTCATTTTCATCCTCATCTTCATAGCCACACTCTATGAACGGGAAAAGCCTTCACATTGACCGAATCGCTCAAGCACATCACCGCCAAAATGATTCGCCGTCACCCGCATGTGTTTGCTGACAAGCATTTCAAGGATGCCGAGGAACTCTGGGACAACTGGGAAAAGACCAAACGCAAGGAGAATGAAGGCACGAAGAAAAAACACGTCTTCGACTCCCTGCCCAAAGGCCTCCCCCCCCTGCTCAAGGCCTACCGCATCAACTCAAAGGCAGCCCGCAACAAGTTCACCTGGGATTCGGATGAAGCTGTCGAGAAACAGTTGAAGGAAGAATGGACGGAATGGCAGGACGCACTGAAGGCTCAGGATGCCGCCGCTTCGGAACAGGAATTCGGCGATTATCTTTTCACGTTGGTGGAGTTGGGCAGACGCAAGGGAATCAAGGCAAACAGCGCGCTTGATTTTGCCAACCAGAAATTTCTCGGACGGTTCGGCGAGATGGAAAAACTGGCAGAACAACGCGGCCTGCACATCAACGACATGGACCTCGACGCCATGAACGCCCTGTGGGATGAGGTCAAGGAATCCGAGTAGCCCCTAACCCACTATAGACTTTAAAAGAAAGTAAATGGCGCAACCTGCGCCGAGTGCTGCATACATGAACATTCATGGTGCACACCTGTCCTTGAAACGGCGAGCCAGAAACAGCGCAGCCAACGCTCCGCCAACTATAGCTGCCGCAATATACCAAAATTCCGCCATATAGCCCTCCTTTTACTGACGTCTGCTCTCAGTCAAACTTTGACCGAAAGCAGAGTCATATTTTATTAATTACGTATATCCATCCTACCCGCCGCCACCAAAAGAACAAGAATTATTGTTTCCCGTCTAAAGATCGTCAGTCTTTTCCCGATAAGGCTGATACGGGAGTATATTAATCCGAAACATTGGAGGAAGCTCAAAACGAGGTCCACAGCCCTTCCGGCAACGCAAGCACAGAAATTTCCATTCTGATTCAGGATGGTTAGGCGTTATTTCCGCCTGACGGCAGGGAGGGTAGACTATGACCATGGCAATTGGCGGTCTTGGGAGCCCGATGCCATTCGACCAAAAGACGTTTGGCGCAGCCGTGGTTTCCGAGACTCTGGACATCATGAACAATACCGGCAACGGCTCAAGCCCTGCCCCGGTGGACAAGGCGTCTGCCGAGGGAGCGCTTGTTTCAAAAACTCTGGATTACATGAATTCCGGGTCCACTTCCGGTGATAAAACCGGCATGGCCCAAAGCTATGACTTCCAAACCAATGTCCTTGGCGCTTATGCAAAAGGGACTCTTATCAACACCATGATCTGATGGCTCGGAAATAACGCCACGCAAAAGGAACCCCGCTCCACTCTCATGAGAGGAGCGGGGCTACTTGTTTGAACCAACCCCTTCAATTTTCACAAAATCTCCAGACATCATTGACCAGAAGTCAGCCATATGCGTAATATGAACTACAAATATTCCCTGATTGCAGAAGAATTTCAGTGACAAGGAGTCACCTTCCATGGCCACCGGCAACGAAGAAACACTCTGCCCCCTGACAAAGGAACACATATCCCCGCTCTGCGACTTCGACCTCCCCGTGGTCCCGGGACACCCCATTGCCAAGCTGAATCAGGATCAACTGCCTGACGAGATCCCCCCGGATAGCAACAAGAAAATCAGTTACCAGGAAGCGAACCTCGAATGTGACCCAAAAGCCGCCACAGTCATGGCAACCGCTGTCGGCATGCTTGAAGCAACAGCCAAAGGCATACGCGTCGTTCCGCTCTGGTCGACATCCGACAATGGGCAGACTCTTACCATGGACTTCTTTCCCAAGGACTGCTTCGGGAAAACCATTTCCGACGACCAATACCGTGCGACCCTCCCCGAAGGGTGCAGAGGGGTGGACAATGACGCTTTGGATGACGCTGTTGCCAAAGCACAAAAAGAGGACGCCCCGGTCAAAGCCGTCGAGATCGCCAAAGGACAACAGCCACTCAACGGACGTGACGGAGAAATCCAGCTCAAATTCAGAAAAGACAGTTCGGTCGGTGAAGTAAAGAAAGACGGCACTGTAGACTTCCGTGAACGCGGCGGCACCTTTTGCGTGGGAGAAGGCGACGAAATAGCCACCCTGATACCGCCCACCAACGGTGTTCCCGGATTCGACGTACTCGGCAACGAAATCCCCGCAGAAACGGACAACCCCAGACCATCAAGGCAGGCAACAACGTTACAGCCTCGGACGGTGACGGAGGAGCCACTGTTTTCACTGCCGCAGCTCCAGGCATGGTGATTTACAAGGAAGGCTCGCTGTCCATTTCCGATGTTCTGGAAATCAACTCCGACGTGGATCTCGCTTCCGGCAACGTACATGTGGCAAAAGGGTCCATACTGATCAAAGGGACCGTCACCACCGGCACGGAAGTTTCGGCCGAGGAAAGCGTCGTGGTCGACGTTGTGGTCGAAAACGCCATCATC
>LQAJ01000103.1_pt1 | contig 54812 bp, 45 predicted proteins | sample 1535811 | NCBI WGS metagenome assembly LQAJ01 (sample SAMN04331587, study PRJNA305678) | bioreactor metagenome | isolation source: bioreactor_6 inoculated with Wadden Sea sediment 2nd replicate of a... | place: Germany: Wadden Sea, Janssand Flat
TGTTTGGCTGCTATCCTTCTTTTGCTTGCGTCAAATGTTTACGCTCAGTCATTACGTGTTGTCATGGTTGAAACAATGCCTGTTCCGGTTGTGACCGACCATGAAAATTTCTTTTTGAGCGGCTTGGAAAAACTCGGCTATCATGCTGGGAAGAATCTCGTGGTCGACAAGATTGAAGCTCAGGGAAGTGAAGCTCTCGCAAAGGAAAAGCTGCGTAAGTATCTTGCCGGACATGAAGTGGATGTCGTTGTTTCCTTTGCCACTCTGGCCTCTCGGGCTGCAAAGGAAGTGCTTGAGGGCACAGATATTCCTTTAGTGTTTTGTGTCGTGTCGGACCCTGTAGGGGCAGGGTTGATTGAGGAAGTCGGGCTTCCCACGAAAACGAATGTTACCGGGCTGGTGTTTTCCCTGATGCGCAAGTCGAAAATGGAACTTGCGAAAGAGTTGTTGACGCAGCCTTTTCCGGATCGCCCGGTACGTGTGGGGGTTGTCCTTTCTTCGTATCCCGCCGCAGTCAATGACCTGAAGGCCATGCGTGGTCTTGGCGGGCAGATTGAATTCGAGTCTTTTTCGTTGGAATATCGCGCCATGCCCGATGGACTGGATGCCATGTTGGCCGATGCCCGGAAAGGCGTCACAACTCTCTCTCCCGAGATTGATTACTGGTGGATCGTGCCGGGGCCGCTTGGTGAAACCATGGAGTTTTCGGATTTGCTTCTGCAATCAGGCGTTCCTGTAGGATTGTGCCATACCAAGGAATGCACCAGAAACGGGGGGCTTTTCTTTGTAACCCCCAATTACGAGGATAGTGGTTTTCAGGTGGCAGGCATGGTTGATTCCATTTTCAAAGGAACTGCGCCTGGAGACATTCCGCCTGTTCCGCCAGACAGTTTCGAACTTGGTATAAATCTCAAAACGGCAATAGAACTTCAGATCGTCATACCGAGTGAAATAATGGAACTCGCGGGCAAGAACGTGTGGCGGTAGAATGCGACTGCGAACCAAGATCCTGCTTTCAGTAATCCCGACCGTGGGGACCGCTCTTCTGCTTACCGGATGGCTGGTGATCAACAGTGCCACCAGAAGCTCTCATGACGCTGTGTACCAGTATTGTGAAGGCGTTCTGGATGCCTATTTTACTCAGGATCTGGCGAGCAGGGTTGAACTTCTGAAAAAGAATCAATTGGAAAATGTTGCCTCATTTGTTGATCGTTTTCAGCAGGAAGCGCTTACGGCGGCAGGTCAACTTCATCTCGTTTGGCCTGGGCACCTGTTTATCGTCGATGACCGAAAAAACATTATCTATTGTTCTTCGGATGAGATGTCTGACCGGTTGCCCGAGGCGTGGGATTCAATTTTAGAGCGATTGGCGGAAGCGCCGGACCGTGTGTTGAAAGGGCGCATTCCAGACGGGATTTACGGTGATTTTGTGGCCAAGTATTTCAGGCCATGGAATTGGGGCGTGGTCATTGTGATCAAAGGTGATTTTCTGCATGAACGAGAACAGCGCATCTGGATAACGGTTGCCAGCGTCGGGGTCATAACTTCAATCGCATTGATTTTGAGTCTGGGGATGTTGCTGCATAAGTTCATAGTTGAGCCCGTCATATCCCTTCGGGGCGCTTCCCAGAAGATTGCCATGGAAGAAGCTCCGGTTTCCATCCCTGTCAAAGATGGTGATGAGTTCGGTGAATTGAGTCGTGATATCGAGGGGATGTCGTATCGTATTCATCAATCCAGAAAGGCACTTCGCGAAGCGTATGACGATCTGAAAAGTGTGGATGAAATGAAGACTGTCCTTCTCTCGAACGTTTCACATGAACTGCGTACTCCGCTTACTTCAATTATGGGATTTGCCAAGCTTTGGCTCAAGAAGATTGATGGACGTGATCCCGATACACCGCTTTCTGCGAAACAGATGGCTGCGTTGCGCGATGCCTTGAGTGTCATTTCGGGACAGGGATCCACCATGAATGACATGATTGATAATATAGTCGTTTTGATGGCGTTGACGGCAGACGATGCCGCTGCCGAGATGCGTTCTCATGACCTTGTCACGCTCGTGGAAAAGGTCAGTAATGATTTGTGGGAGCAGATCGAAGCAAAGGGACTTTCATTTGCTTTGACAGCGCCATCCGAGTCGATGCCGGTCAAGGTGGACGGCAAGCTGATTGAACTGGTGTTGAAACACTATATTTCCAATGCCGTTGAATTCACTCAGGAGGGTGAAATCGAGGTGAGAGTCGTCACAAATGAAGACGAGGTTATGGTGGAAGTTCGCGATACCGGTGTGGGGCTGTCCCCTGAAGACGCGGAAAAGGTATTTGAACAGTTCCATCAGGCGGGCGACGTCATGACCGAGAAGCCAAAGGGGTTGGGACTCGGCTTGGCTATTTGCCGGAAAATCGTACGACTCCATGGCGGACAGGTCGGTGTGCAGAGTCGTCTTGGAAAAGGAAGTGTTTTTTATTTTTCTCTCCCGTGCATTGACGATGTTTGATGATCTTCATGGCGGCAGGAACACTAACGGGAAAATGTGTTGTTCCGGTGTCGGTTTGCCAACTAAAATTGATTTATTTCTGTAGTTGATATAAATGGTTAAATAATTGTGACCAACCAGAGCCGACGGAGTTGAAGTGAGACGCCTGCAAACAAACATCTTAGTTGTTTTTCTGGGCATCATATTCGCTGTTTGGTCGTTGAATATGTTGGGAATATTCCGTATTCCGACGTACTGATTTACGATCTTTTTGTTCAGTCCATTCCCGAATCCGATGCAAAGCCTCCTATTTTGCTTGTCGAGGCACCGGAGGCGGCAGCCCATGAAGACAGTCAGTATTGGCTCCGGTTCATTGATGAGATGAAAGAACTTGACGCCGAGCAAATTGTTTTTCTGTTCATGCCCTCCAATGCCGGCCCCGCCTTTTACAAGCGTGCCGTTGCCGATGGGAATGTCGTATTCGGCAGGCCCTGGTCCCCCGGAGGAGTCGGTTCAAAGCCCTATCTCGCACCTCTCCCGAAAGGCGTCGGCGATTTGCCTGTCATCTATGGCCTCGTCGTGATTCCTCCATCCTTTTATGGCGTTCACAGGCGGTATTCTGCCTATCAAAATGTCATGGGCAGCGATGTCCCGACCATCGTCAATGTCGCCGTCAAGGATCGGTATGGTTCCGGGCAGGCGCTGATGAGGACTTTTGGGTTTATTTTAACGGTCTGACGAGCGGTCTTCCCAATGTTGACATTCATGACGTCATGCGGGGGCGCTGGTTCGGCAGCTTGTTGCAGGGAAATCCGTCGTGGTGGGCCTTTCGACAGATGTTCTTGTGCCGGGGCTTGAAACGCCCATCTCATTGAATCTCGGCGGCATGTCAAATCTTGAATATACAGGCTATGCCTTGAATACCCTGCTGCAGAAAAAGCAACTCGTGGTATCTGACTGGCTTTCAAAATTTGCCATAATCTGTATTGCCACTTTGGCCGGCCTGGTTGTTTTTCACTATTCGAGCATCTCTGTTGTTCTTGCCGCCATAGTGGCTCTTTCGCTCGTGTATATTCTGGCGGCGTGGTTCGTCTTCTATTACTTCGGGTATTACCCGCCGATTGTTGAAGTGGTTCTGGCCCAAGGCCTCAGCTTTGTTTTCGTCTTGCGCTCAAAGGTTCGGCAGCGGGAGCGCAGGTGCAGTTGACTGTGTTGGAAACACTGCATCTGATTCGTGAGAAGGTCCATCCGACAAGCTTCATGGCCTCAAAGGAGCACTGGGCTCAGGTTCTGAATCTTGTCAACCAGACTTTATACATGAAACGGGTCATTTTCCTTGAGTCCATTGCAGATAAGCATGTGGTCAAGGAAATCATTTCCCTGAATTGCAGCATTGACGATATCGCCGAAATGCGAAGGGATTACCATCGCTCTCCGTATACATGGGCTCTGGAGGCAAACGGCCCTATTGAGGTAGAGGATTACCTCAGTCAATCTTCCGAACCGGAAGTGCAATTTTTGGTGCCGCTGGTTTTTGCCGGACATCTGGAGGGCTTCTGGGCCTTTTCCATTGCACCGGGGGAGAAAGACCAGATCGCGCAGTTCCTCAATACCGTCAGGGATTTTGCCGAAGAAATCGCCACGATGCTTTACAGACGGCGTCAATGGCTGTTGCAGCAGAATCTTGCCAAAAGTCCGATTCGCAAGCTGATCTCATTACAGGGCAGTCAGGGCAACTTCATAGAAATCAAGAAGGCGATTTCCTTCTTTTCCCGGCGGATCGAGATTCTTGAAGATGCGCTCAATTCCATTGATACGGCCATTCTTGTTTACGATCTTTTTGGCAATGTCCTGATGATCAACAAGTCCATGACGGATTTTCTGGTCGAGTTCGATTTGCCCGCTTTTGAGATGACCGCTCTGGATCTGGCCGTGACTCTTACTGGCATGCAGGAACGCGAAGTCCGTCCGAAGCTGCGATATCTGACTATTCATGGCGAAGAAATCTCATTTCCCCTGACTTCAAAAGAGGGGAACGGTAAATCTTTGGTGCTGAGCATCAGGCCGCTTGTTCGTGAAGAAACCGGCTCATCAGAGATCACGACACCGTTTCGTGTTCAGGGAATTCTCTTTGAGATTGTCGACCTGAGCGACATCAAGGAAGCGTATAAATTCAAGGAGGAGTTTTTCAAGTATACGAACTTCCACCTTAAGAATGATCTGAATCAGATACTTGCAGTCATGAACCGGATTGAAAACGAGGATATGGAGGAAGCGGAGCGTGAAAAGCTTTGTGACTCAGTGAAAGGGCTTGTGAACGGACTTAATGATTTCACCGGTCTGCTCCCGAAGTATGCGGATTTCGAGGTCATGGCAAAGACAGGTGTGCTTCCCGTCAATCCTCGGTCCTGTCTTAATGCGGCCATCCGTGAAGCCGCTGTGGAAGTGCCGGATCTGGAGAAGAGGTGTGAAATACTCGAATGCGAGGCGTATTCATTGGTGAATGCAAATCCGATACAGCTTGTGGACCTGCTCGTTTCGATTCTCGTCCTGTTGGACAAGGATGCTGATGAAACCGATATCAATATCGAGATTTCCGAGGAGGAGTCATCTGTTACCATCCGTATGCGTGACACGGGGTTTGGGCTTCCCAACGAAAAGTTTCAGCGGTTCCTTTTTGATACGGCTCCACTTCATTCGAATGACTATCAGGTGCTTCGCAAGAACATGATCAATCTGACTCAGTGGGGCGGCAGGCTTGAGGCGTCAAGCGAGGTTGGAGTCGGACTTGATTTCCAGCTGCATCTGGTCAAATTCGACAGACAGACAGCCCTTGATGTTTAGCCCCGGCAGTATGCCGGAAACAGGTTACAGATGGATGGATTCGTACTGAACATCCTGCCGCAGGGCAGCCTCTCCAGCTCTGTTTTCACGACGGTCTGGGTCGGTATCTGCGTTGTTGTCTTTTTCAATCTCAGATTCGGATGGGTTCTTAGCGGCCTGGTCGTTCCCGGTTACCTTGCCCCTCTCATTCTTACCAAACCTTGGTCCGCATCCGTCATACTTGTCGAAGCCGTTCTCACCTACCTGATCGTATGGTTCTACTCGGAGAAAGCCTCCCGATACGGTTGGTGGGGCAATTTCTTCGGACGGGATCGTTTTTTCGCCCTCCTTGTCGTCAGTGTGCTTGTGCGGCTCTGCATGGATGTCGTGGTCCTGCCCGAGGTCGGCCGCTATCTTGTTGAGCATTTCAATATTGCCTTTGACTATCGGAATAATCTCTACAGTTTCGGGCTCATTGTTGTTGCCTGATGGCTAACCAGTTCTGGAAACCGGGACTTGTCAGGGGAATGGGACCGCTTTGGTGACTGTCGGGTTGACGCTCGTGATCGTCCGGTTCGTGCTTATGGAGTTCACGAATTTCAGTCTGGCAAACCTGACATACATGTATGAGGATCTGGCCGTTTCCATGTTGGCCAGCCCCAAGGCCTATATTGTCCTTCTGACAACCTGCCTTGTGGCTTCAAGAATGAACCTGCTCTACGGATGGGAGTATAACGGCATCCTCATTCCGTCTTTGTTGGCTCTCCTCTGGTACGATCCACTCAAGATCGTGGCGTCGTTCGCAGAGGCCATCCTCATTCTCGGGATGGCGAAATTCGTGTTGCGGCTTCCCGTTTTTCAGGCGGTTGCCATCGAAGGGGCGAGGAAAGTCCTGCTCTTTTTCAACATAAGCTTCGCCTACAAGATATCCCTTGCCTATCTGCTTCTCTGGTATGCGCCGCATATCAAGATTTCCGATTATTACGGTTTCGGATACCTGCTGCCGTCTCTGCTTGCCATGAAGATGCATGACAAGGATTCCGTTGCCAGAATCTTCAGGGCCACCCTGCAGACGTCGCTTGTGGCGGTACTCGTTGCGAGTGTCGTCGGGTATGGGTTGACCTATGCCCCAAATGTGTTCAGCTGGATTCAGACAGCCGGGGAGGCTGTTCCGCAGAAGCTGCATCGAATAGATCAGGGACGGTTTGTCGATGTGCTGCTAGAGGAAAAGGTCACGCTGTACAAGGGGCGCAGGAAAAATACGTATGTCCAGCCCACGGCAAGAGAGATAGAAATTTTCAGTGAAGGATTGAAGCTGGTCCGTTCTGCCGAAGTCGAGAACCTTGATCAAAATCTGGAGCGGGCGACGGGGCTGTTTGCTTCCATCGGTTATGAGCTTGTCGTGGTCGAAGATCGTTTCGTGCTGCTGAGAGAACAGCTTCCCTACAAGGGATGGGGACTTTACGTCATCAACCTGAAGGCTGCGAATTCCATGCTTATTCAGGTTCCTGCTCCGCTTGACGAGTGGGCCGCTCTGGAAGCAGGGGCGTCACTTTTCCTGGACTTCGACTCGGAAGGTCTGGCGGTCGCCGGAACTGGACGTCGAAATATCTCCGGCGGTGGCGCTGATGTGTTGAGCAACAGTCAGACGCTGTTTCTCGCCTTTCAGCGTATCATGGGGGAAAGGGATATCCTTCAGGTCAGAGGCTACACGGCGTCTACCATCCGGGTTCTGACCGGAGCGCGGAAAGGGGATTATTTGGAAGGAATGCCGCAGCCCGAATCCTCCTTGTGGGTGAAGAAGGAGCTGCCTGAGGGGCTTAACCTTGCGGGGCTACAGGCTCTTATCGGTGAGTTTGATATCAGGTGGATCACGCCGCCGCTCAGGAATACGCCGAGGAGCTACGCCGGGTCAGGCATCGCTGAACTCATGCTTAATCGAAAAGACCGGCGGGCTCTTCTCTTCAAACCCTTTTATGGTGACAGGGAGACTCTTGAGGAGGCCGGTGAGAAAACGATTCTTGGTCATCTTCAGGACTGGTTGCTTGTGGGCAAGGTCAGGATAGCCGAGAAGGGGTCGGATTCGTATGTCGTTCCACGGCAGGAAGAACTGCTTTTCTTTGATCAGGAGATACTGACGCCGCTCATACGTCTGAGCGAGGAGGAGTACGCAGCCGGGCAATGGTCAGAAGAAGGTCTGGAGGAGTTGAAGGCTATCGCCGCCATCGCCGCTCCCCTTGGATTTCAGGTGATTCGTTACAAGCATGTCGTTTCTGACAGCGATTTTCTCATTCTCGCTGAGAGTGAATCCGATGAAAGTTCCCATTGGGGAACATATGTCATACGCCTTGGCCGGTCCAATCCATACCTTATTCAGGTGCCTCGTCCTGTTTTCGAAGTGAATGTTTTCGAATACGGCGTCGCCCTGTTCGAGCGTATCAAGGCTCGATACCTCATGATTGGCGGTGCGCATCCCCGGGCGAATGATGACGGTTCATCCGATCTCATCAAGGTCGAGAACAAGCAGAGCTTTTTTACGTTGGCAAGTCAGGTTGCCCTGAGGGAGGCCGGTGCGGCCCCGATGATGGTTCTTCAGAGCAGGGCCTTTGGTTTCAGGCCGGATGTGCCTGTGCCTGATGCGGATATCATTCTTGCCTTCAAGTCGGGCATTGTGACCCGGGACAATATTGATCGTCTTGGGAGCCGGGTTGTCGAGAGTCTGGAAGCGGACGGGCTTCGGGTCGCCTTTGTTGATGGTTCCGAATCTGTCGCAGGGTATGAAGTCGGCGGCCTTCCCCAGGCTTTGTATCTCAATCAGTCATTGAACAAGGAATTTGCCATTGTTTGGCTTTCTCCGGGATTGAGGGCCGGTTTCCGGCAGCAGACAGAGAATATTCTGCAGGAGAAGCAGTTTGCCGCACTCCGAATTCCGTCCGTGGAAGGCGATATTCATGATGAACTCAGTCCTTTTGTTGAGCGAAATGCCTTGCGGAGTCCGGACGACTCGCTTGTCGAACTGGTTCAAAAGTACATAGTTTCCCGCGACGTGGTTTTGCTCGACATGTTGAAGAAGCTTCGTGGTGTTCATCTTCGCAGAATTATCGATTTCAATTCCAAGCAGGCATTTGTCGAAATACGGGATTCAAGTGACAATCTGTTGCTGTTTGCAAATCTGTTTCCCCTTGATGCCGAAAAGGTGTTTCCGTTGGTCGCAACCGGGTTCACCCGTTCGTTTGTAGACGACTTCGTGGCCTCCCGATCGGCAATTCTCAAGCCGGGAGGAGCAGGGCGATGATTCGATTCATACTCAGAAGCATTGTATTCCTGCTGCTAGTCAGTGGCGTTGCATGGCAATACTGGCCCGATATTCAGGAGTATCTGGCCCGATCGTCCGATGAGGCCGTTGATGACAAACGGATACCATTGTCCAGAGTCAGTCTTTGCTACCAGCTCAGCAGTGAGCGGTGGACCGAGTTCCCGCTTCTCAAGGTGACAAGGCGAATCAAGGCGGTCACCAATGCGGATGTTCCTTTGGCTTCGGCCCGCATGATCGATGGTATTTACAAATATGCTGTCGAATATCAGGTCGTTTCCTCTGACGGAGCGATTTTGACGCAGGGTGACTATCACTTCATGTCCAAGATAACGCCATACCGGCTTCCTGACGGCGGGGAATCCACGTCGAGTTTTTCTATGGGGCGGACGTGATCCCACTGACGGGCGTGTGCTGTATGTCAATCTGACTGGGACGGAAGATGCCGGGCTTCCTTCGGCAATACGGTTCAGACTCAAGGCTGCGGAAGCCCCCGCATCCGGTGTTGTCGTCAGGGTCTATCAGCAGGAGGCCTATGATGAAATCGTGACAGCGGATCTGTGGAATCGGCTTCCTTCGAGAGTGCAGGAAAAACTGGCTGCCGGAAATGTCTACCATCATGAATTCCTGAGCGATGACGAGAAGATCAATCTACTGAGGACTGAGTTTCGTCCGCTTGGTCCCCAAGGGGTTGCGGATGAGGATTACACGTTGCGCAAATTGTATATCCTCAAAGAGGTTGAGGATGTCCTTTCTGAGGATGCGGCGATTCCCACAGGTATATACTGTGCCCCTGATTTCAGGGCGACCATTGCAATTCCTGAGGGAGGGGCAGACCTGGTTTTGGCTTTTCGGCCTTGGGCAAGGATGTGGGAGACGGTGTTGTCTCGTTGCAGTGGTTCGGCAGAAGCATTCATGAGCGTAAAACTCTTTCCATTCCCTACGTAAAAGGGGCGGTTGAATATTCAGGGCATTTCGGCGGCGGTCTTGTCGAGCTTTCGGCAGATACGCCCATGACCGTCAAGGTCAGGCCTTTCGGGGAGGGTAAGGATATCGGTCTGCCGCTGTATGCACGGGTGTTTTCGACCGAGTCCGGGCCGGTTCGATATGTCGTGAATCATCAGCATGGCAAGACGACTCCATTCAGGGTTGATTTCAGGACACCGTATCTTAAAGACGCCATTCCGAGGCCGAAAGTTGAAATCGCTTTTCTGGATCGAGACGGCAAGTCCGTGAAGGACGTGGTTTTCGACATCTCCGGGGTTCCTTCGCAGTATGACCGGATGTCTGGCAGTGAAGAGGGCGTGCGGGTTACCGATGCTGTGTCCCGTTATTTTTCCATCCCCAAGGATGTCGCGCAATTTGAAATCAGATCGAATCCGGCAGTTTTTGTGTCCTGTTACAACAGACCGCCAAGGCTGGCCAAAATCACCAACGTTCCTGAAGATTACTATCGGGGGACAGCGGACGTCCTGCGTCAGCCGTCCTGGTTTCAGGTGAATCCTGCCAATGCCAGGGATTTGAAGGTCTCCGGGATGTCCTCCCTGCTTCAGGTTCAACAGCGTCCACCCGAGGAGCAGGCCGAACTTCTCGCAGGCAGGTACAAGTGGGAGTCTTTTCGGCCCAGCGGCCGGTGGGCCGGAAGCTATCTGCTCGCAGACGCGGCTTCGGAACAGTTGAGCCGGACAGAGGCGCTGGGAGTCGCATTTCATGAGATACCCGTTGGGCGTTCTCTGCCCGTGACCTTTGCCTCTCCCAACCGTCTGCGCATGGTGAGTCCCCGGCTTCTTTTCACGCGAAGCAATTCGGCTCCGGGCAGTGTGCGTATCGCAGTGGGGGCAGGGAGTATTATCGTGCGGACATTATCGGGCGTCAGGGGAGTTGTTCCTGCCGCCGATTCCTGCCGGAAACATTCAATCCGATTGTCGGCTCAGGGCGGTGGGCGATTCTATCTGAACAACATCAGCAACAGGCCTCCGCTTCATCTGCTTCGTTTTGCCGTTGCAATCGGCAAGCAGCCACTCTCCTTCGATTATGTGAAGCAAAGCGCCGGAGAGGAAGACCTGACAATGGTGTATTATCCCCTGTTCAAAACCGAGCAGCGTGCGCGGCTTCGGGTCAAGCTCGGAGGACGGCTGGGGCGTTCTTTCGGGCCGGATGACGCCTACACTCTTGGGGAACGGGTTTTCAGCATTCGCGGGACACAGGGGGGAGCACTGCCCCTGTTCCATGCCCGTCAGGATGCCGTTCGTCCGGGGGAAGCGTTCTTCATCAAGATGGGAGACGACCTCAAACCGGGACAATACCGTGTAACCGCACGGCTTGAGAAAGGAAGTCCGGGCTATCTTCTGTTTTATCGGATAACGCCCGGTTTCCATCAGCAAAGGAGGTTGTTGCGTGAAGTACTGCAATAGCGTGCAACGCCACCTCCTGTGTTTCCTTATTGCTGTCGCCACTGTGTTCAGTTCTTCTCCCGCATGGAGTCAGAACCTTCATGCCCTTTTCAAGGAAGCGGCTTCCGGCGGACGCTTTGCCATGCCGACGCACAGGGAATTTGCCGAGGCCCAACTGCTTTTCGAATCACTGCTAGCGGGGAAAAAGGACACCAAGGCGTTTTGCGAACTGCTTGAGTCGCTTCATATGGAGATGGTCCCCGTACAACACGAGGGGATCAGGCTGACCGTGATACGTGAGAATCCCGACCGGAAAAGAGGGCGGGGATTGTATGTCTACAATGCTGACGCGGCTGATTCGGCCTGTCTCATGGCCCCTCATTCGTTTACGGATGTTCTTACGGGGCGTATCGCGCTCAAGCTTGTGGGGATGGGAGGATTTACCCTTACGGCTTTCAATACCATGAAGAGATATGGTGCTGACGGGGACATCAAGCTGGATCAGGACATGGCCCATTTGACGGGAACGTATTTCACGGCACTTTCTCATGCCATCGCCAAGTTGACGGACTCGCCGCGAGTCATTCAACTGCATGGTTACGGGCAGGAATTTCGATCAACTCCTGAAGGGCGGGAAGCCGATATTGTCGTCAGTTCAGGGCAGCGACTCCTGCTTGCTGCGGCAAAACAGGTTTCTGATTGTCTTTCTGCGGATAATTCCTATATAACTCGCACATATCCTGATGAGGTTGGCGAGTTGGGCGGAACAACCAACGTCACCGGCAGGATCATGCGGAAAGCGGGACAGAAGGGGTTTATTCACGTGGAATTGAGCCGCCCGGTTAGGAATCGGCTCAACAGGGAGCTTGAAACATTGCAGAGGTTCAATCGATGCCTGACCGATCGCCGGTAGGCGCTGCCGCGATTTTTGCGCTTCTGATCCTCGGGCTGTTGCTACCGGGGAGGGCGGCCGCGTCTCTCGACTCGCTTGAGTTGCAATTGCGGCAGCAATATCCTCCTGCCCTGCGTTGGGACAACATTGAGGGAAGTCCTTTTCTTGTCGATGGCCCGCCCCTGTTTATGATTATGCTGCAGGCATGCACCTGTTCTCCCTTGCTCCCGGTCAGGATATCAAGGTTCGGATTCCTCTGAACAGCCGGTTGAGAGTCCATTCCGACTCGTTTGCCGGAGAATCGGCTCCATTGCGTTTCATGCTTTCCCGCGGCTGGGTTGCTTGCCGAAGTTGTGCCCGTATCGGGTGCCGATGGTCGGAATCTCCTGATTATTCCTCCTGACGGGGGCTCGCATTTCTGTACAGTCATGAATCCCGAATCCGCTTCAGGCGCAGTCTCTTTCGGGCTTTTCCTTTCCCGGTTCGAAACGGTGGCCGCTGTTTCTCCATATCGTGAGACTCTTGATATTTCCGGAATTGAAGCCGCAGTCAGCCGAAAGGGGAGTGCCGGTTCCGAAGCTTTTCCGTGCTTGCGGCGGGTGAAGAAATCGTTTCCGTGCAAGGGCCTGCTCGAATCAGAATCGAGAGCCGGGTGCTCTACACTGATGATGCCCACCAGCGCCGCAGGGAGTATTCCATTCATGCGGAGCTGGACGAAGTCCCGTTTGCAAATTTCGAGTATAATGTCACGCCGAATGAAGCGCAGATGGTTGCTGTTGATGGTGACGACCTCCCCATCGGGGGCAGCGAGGTCGGGTTTATCGACATCCCGCAGGGAGATCATTCGTTCAGTCTGAATTCGACTGCGCCTGTAGTCGTCAGGGTGTCCCGGTTGCAATCTCCTGATTACATGGTTCCTTCGTTGAACCGTTCTGTTCCCTCTCCTGAGGAAATCATGAAAAAGGGGTTTCCCAAGGAGCAGCGGCTGGCGTTGTGGCAGGTTCGTGAACGGGAGATCGACGCAGTCCGCAAAGCTCCCGGTTCTGATGTTGAAAGAACCGAGCGTGTGGCGTGGCGGCTGACCCGTGATAACAATATTTCCGATGGTGGCCTGCTGGCCCGGGACCTTATGGTGCGTGCGGCCAACGCATATCCCGCCTATTCGGACATCCGGCGTGCAGGGGCTGGAATATCCGGCAGTGGCACCGGTTTTCGCAACCTGCTTCCCTCGTCGCCGCAGCAGATGCAGCAGAAAGTGTTCTGGACCGCACCTCTGCGATACAAGGAGCGCTCCTACAGGGGAATGGCTCTTTCGGAGCAACTGCTGGGCGACACGCTCGAACTGGTTGGCGATGCGTTTTCACCCGATCGAAGAAGGGGCTTCACTTGAGTATCGTCTTCCCGAGCGTCCCGCTCCGACCCTGATGCGACTGCTCGCCCTGCATCCGTCGCAACAGGTTGCCCTGACCTTGCAGATGGACAACGGACACAGGACTTCCTTGGTCTTGCTGCCGTCTGTCGAATTGCCGAAGGCTGATTTCCGTCCTTCCGTGGGAGCCGCAGCGCTTGCGGTTTCATCATTTCGCTATCCCCGATTGGATTCATCGACCCTTGGCGGTCCGTTCGGAGCAGAGCAGTATCCTGCTCCGCTGGTTTCACCGGCAGTGATCGAGCTGGAACTCGCCCCGGATGTAAAAAAGGTCACGGTGGCGCTTGATTCCGGAACTGTCGGGGGCGTGAACGTCGCCGTTCAGGTTTTGATGGCGAATCAGAGTTCTCTTTCCGAGAAGGCGTATCTTGAACGAATTGAAGCCGTCGGTGGAGAGGCGGAGGCGTTGAAAGCCTTTTTGCAGACTGTCATTTCTCCTGATGTGAGAAAAACGGAGACAGGAGATCATTGCCTTTCTTCCGGAGAGATTGCGGCTTTGGATTTGAGGAACGACTGGACTCCCCTTATTCGGCATTTGCGTGCGCTTGATGCCCGGTTCCGTGCGGGAGTGACGGATGCGAATGCGGCCTCCCGGAACGGTCGTCGGCCACGGCTGCATGCGACTCTTGCAGCGGCCAAGCGTTCGGCCGGTGAGAATATGCGTCAGGGCAATACCGTCCTTGCCGTGGAAGACTGGGCTGAAGTCGTGCGCCTTTCTCCCGCAGACAAGCAGGCTGGAGCGCAGATCGAACTTGCGAAAGCATTGCTGGCTGCCGGGGAAGATGTGCTGGCAGTCAGTCAGCTCAAGGGATTGTTTCTGTTTTCAGCCGATGCCGGGATTCGGGAACAGGCTTATGCACAACTCCGGATGATGTATGAAAAGGCGGAGGATGCCGCTTCTGTATTGCCGCTTGAAGCCGCCCGTTTCCTGCTTGCTCCTGATGCTGTTCACGCCGCGACTTTGGCGGCATGCCTTGCGAAAAACGATTACCGCACCGAGGCGGTGAAGTTTGGCCTGCTGGTTGCGAATTTTCTGGATGAGATTTCTTCGGCGCAACTGTATGCCGCTGCCCTGAGTCAGCAATGGATTCAGGCTGGGCAGGTGTTTTCTTCCGGGAAGGATGAGCCGTACAATCGAGCCATGGAACTGCTTGCTTTGAACGCTCCACAGCAGGCGTTGTCGTTTTTCAAGGAGTCCGGCAGTGCCGGTTTGCCGTATGTACATGCGATTGAGAGCGGGATGGATATTTTGAAGCGCTTGCAGGAGGACGACTTGCGGACCAGGATGCAGGCCGTTCTCGATTGGGAGCAGTGGCAGTGGAATCATCCCGGCGGACGCAGGGAAGCCAGTCTGGCTCAGAGCGTTACCGGGCACGGCGGCACCATGCAGATGAAGAGCCGAACCCGTGGTTTGCGTTCAATTGCCTACGTGGCGGCACCGGGAAGGCCGGTCAAGGCCCGTTTTTATGGTCCTCTTTCTGTCAAAGTGGTTTCCCGGCCTCTTCATGTCGTATCCGCTGCCAAGGAAATTGAGGGATGGCTGGAAGTGCGGGAGAAGGAACAGCTTCAGTTTACTCCGATCAATAACAACTGGCCGTCTGCCGGATTGCTTGTCGAAGGCAATGAAAATGTGCTGCCGGGACGGGCGGTCGAGTTGGTGAGAACTTTTGGCCCCGGCCTTCATGAGATCGAAATTTCCGGTCAGGATTTGACGCTCGCCGTTCAGCTGTTTGCCTGTCGTCCAAGCCTCCCTGTCTCCATTCTTCCGTCCATGACACCCGAAAATGTGGGGGCGGCTCTTGCAGGCCGGAATACGTCTCCGTTTATTGAAGCAGCGAAAGATTCGGCGGGGGAAATTGGCGAAGAGTCTGTTGTGTATGCCGCAGCGAATAATGAAACCCGGTGTGTGACGAGTCAGTCCGTCGTGGACGGATTACTCGATCTCGCTTCTCCTGTTCCGGCGGACAGGGAACTGTGGCAGAAATTTGAGTCATACAGGCGGGAGCATTCCCGGCCGGCTGTTCAGGAAGAGAAACTGTATGTCGCCAGAGTTTCTTCGTTCAAGGATAGTGCTTCAGCCATCAGCGAGGCTGATGCGTTGAACAGGACCGGGATTCCGATGTCGGTGGTCAGGTTGTATGACGATTCCGGCGAAGAATGGTTCGTCGTGCAGTCACTTCCGTACAAGTCCGCGGGTGAGGCAAGGAAGTGCATTGCCCGGTTCAAGGATAAAGGTATCCAGAGTCAGCTGGGGAAAATGGCGTCCGGAATTTTGCGCCAACGGATTGTTGCCGGCTACACGCCGTCCCGGGAATGCCCTTTGAACGGTGGCGATGAAGCCATGGCCGTTGCCCTTGGACAGGACAGGCTGGATGAGGCGTTGGCCCTGTCATCTGAAGAGACCCCGCAGGATGTTCTGACAAAGATGGCCATTCTTGTCCGGCTGGGTGAAGCAAATCCAGAAAGGCTGGTTGAGGTCGAAGCCCGTGCTCAGGAACTGTACGAGAGACATTCCTGTGTTGCGGGTCTCAAGGCGTTGCTTGGCAGACTCTCGGTACGCACTGCATGGCAATCAGTTGCGAATATACGGTCTTCCGCTGGGATACGGTATGTGCCTACTTCCAGTTGGCAGAATGAAAGCCCGTACGTCAGGGCCAGGCAGGCTGTCTTTGGTCCTGTGCATGAGGATGAGGTCTTGCTGCAGGGCATTAATCCCATTGTCTACAACGTGCAGAGTCCGAGAACGGAAGACGTTGTGCTGCATTTCGAGTTGCCCCGTGTCCCCCATCTTGCCCCGGTTCCTGCCACGGTTGCATGGCAGGTTGATGAAGGCCCTGTCGAGCGTGCCGAACTGACGCCTGAGACTCCGGTCGGAAACACTCGTATCAAGGTTGCGCGCGGGCATCATTCTCTGCGTGTCTGGATTGAAAACCCCAGAAGAAACCAGTTTCTCAGGGTGCGCCTACAGGACCCCGACGGGGTCGGGCATGTGGACGCATCCGGTGCGTATTTCGAACGCCGGTATTATCTTGCCACTCCGGAAGTTCCCGTGGTGGCGGCCATAAAGGGACCGGCCTGGGTCAGGGTTGACGAACTCAAGGGGAAACGGGCGGTTTTCAGCTACCGCAGCATCGGAGAAGGGTGGCACGAGATTCGATTGCAACCGACCCAAGGGAACGAGGCCCTTTACCGAATCAGTGCACGGAGTATTTCTTCGGTCGGAAGGTTTGCGGGTGTACCACCCGAGAGTCCTGACTATACGGAGATGTCTGGGCCTCCGTTTTCGTTGGCTGCTTCTCCTGTGCCTTCAGCCGCACGATTTCATGACGGTTTCGCGTTCGGCGGTCAGCAGGACGGCACTTGGGAACTGGAGACTTCGGCTGTCAAACGCCGGGACGTCGGCGAGGACACCGGTTCGAAAGACGCTGAACAGTTCCTGCAACTGGCTGTCCGGCACCGGTATTATTCGGATGACATGCCGGCGTATTTCAAGACGGAAGTGCTCGCCAGAAAGCATGAATTCGGTGGGCCTACCATCGGTATTTTTGAAGATTTCACCTATCTTCCCCGTAGCGTTCCCCTGACATTCAATCTTGCCGGAAACGTCTACATTCAGGCACCAAAATCCGGTGAAGTCTATTGGGGGAAGGGAAGGACGGAGTGGTCGGCATATCTCCGGGGCCGTGTTTCCCAGAAACGGGATTTCAACGAGAAAAGCTACCACGTCCCGGCAGCTTCCATCTTTGTCAGAGCACTCAGCATGAATGAGGATTCGCGGTACAAAGGCAAGGAGCTGGATCGTGATGTGTTTACGGACTACAAGGCGGATCACAAAATCGGCTGGAGAATCGGAGATACGTTCTATCACCGTCCGTTTCTGGATACCCTTTTGTTCGGTGGAGTGAGCCTGACGACCAATGAGCAGATGAATCCGTTCAAACTGGATTATGTCTCGTTCCGAACCGGCTGGAGCCAGTTGTTCGGGGCCGTGCAGACTGATCTCGGGTACCGTTTTACACATTATTATTCCGACGCTGACCGGTCCGGCAGCAACAACAGGGACTTCCTGAGTTTGGGCGCTCACTGGGACTACTGGCTCGAAAATCAGGATAGGGTTCGACTTGGTTTCAAAACAGAGTATGATCTTGAGGCAGGAGAACCTTCCGGTTCCCTGAATTTTTCATGGTTCTGGAGTGAAGGACGAGGCTTGAAGGATTTTCGGCCCCGGGCCGAGGAGCGGTTCCACGATCTCAAGGAACGCGCTGTGCCGTCAAACAGGAACAATGCGGTTGACTATGTCATGGAGCAATGAAGACGTAATCGAACTTCTGGAACTCGATGTTCCTGCCTATGAGCGGAAAGTCCATGCCATGCGTGCAAGGGATGTGGCTCAGGCCTATGCCGCTTTCCTCAAAACCACGGGGCGGGCTCCGTCGGAAGTCGTTCAGGGGGGCTTGGAAAAAAGCCTGTCCGGTTTTCTTGTCTTTCAATGTACTGAAATCATCAAGGTCATCGAAACCCTGAACGGGCTTCTGGGTGAGTATAATCTGCGGTATATGCGGGCCGTGTCGGACCGGGAGCGCGAAGACCACGTTCTGGCTTTTGCCCGGGCTCTCGGAGCGGACGAAGCGCATGGCAATGAAGACAGGAAGGCGTTTGCCCGCTGGTTTGGATTCGATGCCGTACGTGAGCGATGCCAGCGCCAGATGGCCGAGCATGAATATGCGATTCAGTACAATCTTTCGCGATTGGGGGTGATCGCAGCCCAAGCCCTCAAGGTGCATGATATTTCAACGCTTCAGCAGGAAGTATGGGACAGCCTGAATCTTGGTCGGTTTCTTGTGGACCTCCTTTCATATGACGGTGATTCCCGGATTCGTGTCGAAGCGTTTCGTACTCTGGCCAAAACCATCAAGGTGTTGCGACCGGATGTGCAGGACAACCGGATTGATGCACATACCGTCATGTACGTCTATCGTTTTGCCGTTGATGGGAGCGAGGATGTCTGGCCGCAGTGTGAAGCCTTGTCTCTGCTGGAAGAGCTGTCCCTTGATGATCTTTCAAAAGCCCTGATCAATCGTTTTGAGACGCCGGAAGAAGACGGCGATATATTTGTGCGTCGCAGGGCCGCCGTTCTGGTTGGCAAGCATGCCGATGCCTCTCCTGATTTTGCAAAAGCCCTTGCGTTATGCATGGATGATCCCAGTCCGTTTGTCCGTATCGGTCTGGCTCAGGCCCTGCCCGTAACCGAAACTCCAAGAGGTTGGAGACGCTTCGGAATCTGGCGTTGAACGATCAGGCGTATCAGGTGCGGCCGCTGCCGCGTATGAGCTTTCGCGTTTTGTTAATGCAGAATCGGTGCTTGATGTGTCAGCCGTCTGGCTCTCCCTGTTGTCGGATGAGTCGAATGCCTTTGTGCTGCGGACCACGCTTGAGGCTGTTTGCCGTTCGTGTGAAGTCTGGAGTGACTTGGCTCGGGATACAGTGTTTCTTCCTATAGCGGAGATTATGCTTTCGGGGGTGGCCGTTGTTCATTCCTCTGCTTCCGATTACGCAGTGAGAAGATATGCAGCGCAGGCGCAGGAACGCATTTCCCTGTTGCAGAATGAGGAAGCGGTTGCCTTGAAAAAGGTGCTGACGCCACTTGTCCGGAATATTAAACCGGGTAACTACGGCCGTGTTCCCGGCAAATTGGTCAGGGGGCGGGAAGACCTTTTTGGAAGGGTTTTATCTGTGATGGCCCGGGATGATTTCGGGTTTACCGTGAAGAAAGGATTGCGCGGATATCGCTTGTATCGTGGGAGCGATTTTGAATTTCAGTATTGGCGGATGACCCATGAAATGTTCAACCCGTCACCGGACAAACGTCAGGCATTCAGGCATACCATTGGTCGAAAACTCCGCGGCCAGATGATTGTTCCGTCTGCCATTTTGTCAGAGCAGACACGCACGAAAGTGCCGGGGGAACCGCTGCATATGTCACAGGAAGGGGGCTGGCGACCCTATCTTCCGCTTCCCGGCGAGGCATTGGCTTCGCTTGGACAGACTGTTCGCGCCCTGCCCGTGAAAACGTACACGGCTGAAGGCATGACCGTCCTGATTCCTCCCCGGTCGCCGCTCAGGCGGTGCTGGGCTGCGTTGAAGCTCATGCTTGGGTTTGCTGGATATTCAGACCTGCGAAACTGGACCGAGAAAAGCGGTCAGCCTCCGTCGGCGTATGTCGAAGCTTTGCAGGGGCTGGGCTTTCAGGTTGAGTTGCAGGGATACGATCAGCCTGCTCCCGAAGGGCGTCCTGATCCGTCGGTGAAGCGTTTCTTTCCTGCGGTGATCCCGTTTCTCGATTCCGACTGGTGGCTGGGTGTGCGGGAATATTTCTTTTCCGCATACGGCAATTCCCTGTATGAGTTGGGACTTTTTTCCGGACTGGTCCTGTGCGGCTTTGCCTTGCATCGTGCCTTTCTGCATCGTCGCGCCTTGGGTGCCAGGACACGCCTCCCTCTTGTTATCGGCGGATGGGGAACACGCGGCAAGTCCGGGGTCGAGCGGCTCAAGGCGGCCATGTTCGAGGGGCGCGGACACAGCCTCGTGTCAAAGACCACTGGCTGCGAAGCTTTGTTCCTGCATTCCTACGCCTTCGGCAAGACCCATGAGATGTTTCTGTTCAGGCCATATGACAAGGCCACCATATGGGAGCATCATCGGCTCATGGATCGCGCCGGTTCCTTGGGGAGCCGAGGTCTTTTTGTGGGAATGCATGGGGTTGACGCCGTCGTATGTCAGGATATTGCAGCGCAGCTGGTCCAAGGACGATTACTCCACCATTACCAATACATATCCGGACCATGAGGATATTCAGGGACCGGCGGGTATCAACATTCCGCAGGTCATGACCAACTTTGTCCCGGATGACGGGATGCTGATTACGTCCGAAGAGGAGATGACCCCCATAATCGCGGATGCCGCACACGAACTGGGGACAGACCTTAGGCGCGTGTCGTGGCTGGACGCAGGTCTGTTGACAGATGATGTCCTCCAGCGTTTCCCGTACAGTGAACACCCTTCCAATATTGCCCTTGTCCTGAAGCTTGCCGAGGAACTGGGTATTGACAGGGATTACGCTCTCAAGGAAATGGCGGACAGGGTCATTCCCGATATCGGAGTGCTCAAGGCCTTTCCCGTGGCACGGGTGAATGATCGCCGTCTGCAGTTTGTCAACGGCATGTCGGCCAATGAACGCTTTGCCACACTTGCCAACTGGCGGCGGATGGGATTTGCCGACACCAACCTCGATACTGATCCGGACGTCTTTGTCACGACGGTCGTCAACAACCGGGCGGACAGGCTTAGCCGTTCCCGGATGTTTGCCTCAATTCTTGTGGACGATCTTTCCGCGGACAAGCATGTCCTTATCGGAACCAATCTTGGAGGCTTGCAGGGCTATATTAAACGTGCTTTCAATGAGTCTCTCAAGGGATTGCGGCTCGGAGGTGGTGAGCAGGGGAAATCGCCTGAAGAAATCTTGTTTTCAACGGCCAGACGGATGCGGATACCGACTTCCGGCGAACAAATTCGGGGACGGTTGAATGCTGTCTTGCGGGGGATGGCCGTTACCGAGGAACTCCCTCCGTCTGTTGATCCTGCGAACAGTGCTGAAGTGCTTGCCTGGATTGCGGCCCATTGTCCGGACTCGGTTGCCGATGAAGTCTCGGCTCACATGGAAACATGCATATCCTACTACAATGATTACAGTCTCCTTCGGAACAAAATCAGGCAAGGTGACGGCGCATTGCCCAAGGGGCTGGATAAGAAATTTCACGAATTGTTGAGGCGTTGCTTCTTTGACAAGGTAATCGTCATCAACGACCAGCACGCCACCGGAGATGAGATCATCAGCATTATTGCGGATGCAACTCCTCCCGGCATGCTGAACAGAATCATGGGACTCCAGAATATCAAGGGAACCGGGCTGGACTTCATGTACTGCTGGCAGGCGTGGGAAACGTGTTACAACGCCTGCAAGGGAATGCTCGACGGCGATGAGAAGACACAAAAGGAAAGTCTGGAAGCTCTTTTTTCATTTCAGGAGTATGGCCTGTTGTCGGAGCAAATGGTGCTTGAGACCATTGATGCGGGCAGGCACGAAGTTTCTTTTCAGGCTGAGCGGGCGCAGGCGGCCCTTACTTTCATTCAGTCGAACCTCAGCAAGGCCATGACCGCAATTCATGCTTCTTTGGGCGTGAAGAGGAAAAAGGGGCTTGCCGTAAGAGTGCTGGAAGCTGCCGAAGCGTTTCTTGACGCCGGTGATGCCATCCGCCGCAGAAAAACCGCCCGTGCAATCTATCGTGATTTGGAAAATCAGAGAATCAGCCACGAACGGGCCGCGCTGGAATTGAAGCTCCTCAACAAGCAGCAGAAAGGCGGCTGGCTGCATGACCGTTTCTTCTCTCCACTCAGTCGAAAACTTGAGAGTTGATGCTGCACTCATGGCGGTGCGGCAGGGCAGCTGTTTTGTGACGGCAAGCGGCTGCAAGCCATGCCGTGAAGCGGCCCTTTCTCGGATTGTTCCATGCAGTGTGCCTCAAGCAATACTCAATCTTTTTTGTTGATAGTGAATTAGTTCAATGTGTTGAAGATAAATTCACGTGAATTCACTGGGATTCCTTTTGACTTGTGCACCGTGTCACGGGACACTGTTATGCTGTCAGTATCTTTTGCGAAGAACTGCGTTTCGCCGTGAACGTCGTCGATGGATAGAACATGTCTTGCAGCAGGAGGAATCCCGTATGTGTTGTTTCAAGGTTTTCGGAAAACATTTCATGCCGTTTTTTCTGTTTGCGGCCATTGTGCTTTTTCAGGTGCCCGCCATGGCTTCGGGGGGGGATTGATCCCGCTGACCCCATGGTCAGGGTGACCTCTCCGCCCTGTGATCTGGACGTCAACAAGGTGCTGGCGGCGGTCAGCAAGGATGTCAGCAGGGCCACGGGTATCAAGGAATCCTTTATCACCTACTATTGGCAGACGTTCGATCATGTCGTTTACGAGGGCAAGGAAACGGACAAGCCATTGTATGTTGATCTGTATGTCCCCGGCTTTTTCAGCGACGATGATGTAAAAGGCATGTTGAACGCAGTTGCCGACGCCCTGGTCGATCATGCCGGGGTCGAGCGCAAGTGGCTGTTTATCCATACGCATTTCCCGCTGCCGGAGCAGGTGTATATCGGCGGCGGCATCACCAGTTGGGATACGTATCGCGGCAAGCCGAACAGGGGACCGCGTGATATCGAAGAGCGTGCCTTGAACAAGTTTCAGTTCAATGATGCTTCCTTTGTTTTTCAGTGCCTCTGGCGCTTCGGCGTGATCGCTTCCGGCGCATCCGATCTCGGTGAACTGCTGACCATCACCAGCCGGATCGAGGATTTCGACAAGGAGAGCTGGTACACGTCATGGAACGCCATGGCTGACAAGGTTCGTGCCATGGGCGATGGATTTGCTTCGTCCCTGCATGCCCGCAGTGCCAAGGAAGCCTACTTCCGTGCCACGAACTACTATCGTGCCAGTGAAATCTACCTTCCTGAAAATGATCCGCGCAAACATCAGGCGTGGGAAGACGGGCGAAAGGCCTTTCTCAAGGCCGCACACCTTTCCGGCGGGCTGATTCAGCCTGTCCGCATCCCCTACGAAAAGACCGCGCTGCCGGGATATTTCATCAAGGCGGATGACAGCGGCAAAAAGCGTCCGTTGCTGATGATCCAGACGGGGCTCGATGGAACGGCCGAGGACCTGTACTTCATTCTCGGCGTGCACGCTGCCAAGCGCGGGTACAACTGCCTGATCTATGAAGGTCCCGGACAGGGCGAGGCCATTTCCGTTGGTAAGCTGCCTTTCCGTTACGACTGGGAAAAGGTCGTTACCCCGGTTGTGGATTATGCCGTGAGCCGGCCTGAAGTCGACGCTGACCGTCTCGCTATCATCGGCTATTCCATGGGCGGCTATCTCGTGCCGCGTGCACTGGCGTTTGAGAAACGCATTCGCTGGGGCATTGCCGACGGCGGTGTTTGCAGCGTCTATGACGGGACCATGACCAAGTTCCCGCAGGAAGTGCGTGACGGTGTGGGCAAATCCAGCCGAAAGAAGACCGTGAATGCGCTCGCGTACAAGGAAATGGAAAAGCATCCTGACCTGAAACAGTTCATCAACCAGATGCTGTGGACCTTTGATGCGGATTCTCCCTACGAACTGTTTACGAAACTCAGGAAATACACTCTGGAAGACGTGCTCGGGAAAATCGAGACCGAGATGCTGGTGCTGAACTCCAGTGACGACCAAATCGCCGGTTCCAACGCGCAGGCCAAGAAGTTTTATAACGGTTTGAAATCGAAGAAGAGCTATTTCGAATTCAATCGCGGCCATGGCGCACAGTTCCATTGTCAGTCCGGCGCACCGTTCGTTTCCAGTGAGCGCATTCTCAATTGGCTGGATGAGCGGGCCAAACCGCAGTTGCAGTAAGGGGGCATCATGAAGAGACTCACTCTCATCATATTGTTTGCCGGGATGCTGATGGTCCCGTGGGGCGGCGTTCAGGCTGAGGAAAACGGTAAAGCCTTTGATGCCCATGCCACGAGTTTCAGCTACTTTTTCAAGGACGCCGACATGGATTTTCATTTCGGAAATCTTGTGCTCGGTTCTGCCGTGAATGGTGGTGTCGAGATCGGCGAGGCGTTTTATGCCGCTTCACAGATCAAGGATGGGGACGCTGTCAGTTGGCAGACCGCATGGTATGAACTGGCCAAGCGGGTCGAGGTCCGCGGTCGTGAGGCATTGAAGCTCGGGCATACTGTGAGCGCCCGAGAACAGTTGCTTCGTGCGGCGTACTATTATCGCATTTCACTGCTTGCCATGCTGCCGGATAATCCCGAACTGGAGAAGCGCGGCCTCAAGTGCCGCAGCCTTATGAAGCAGGCGGGCGGGCTTTTCGAGCCTCCTCTGGAGTACTTCGAGATTCCCTTTGAGGATACTGTCCTTCCGGGATTTTTTCGCAAGGCCGATTTTTTGGTCAACCCTGCCAAGACCCTGCTGATGATCGGCGGCGGCGAGACGTATATCGAAGATCTTTTCTTCTACATCGCACGGCAGGCGCATGAACGCGGCTACAATTTCATGACCGTCGATCTGCCCGGGCAGGGCATGCTGCCGCACGCAGGCCATGTCTTCCGAACCGACACCAATGTGCCCATGAAGGCGGTGGTGGACCATGCCCTCAGCCGTTCGGACGTGGACCCGAAAAAACTGGCCGCATACGGCATCAGCGGGGGCGGGTTGTTTGTCCCGCAGGCCGCCATGCATGATCCGCGTCTCAAGGCGGTCGCCATGAGCTCCGCTGTTGTGGATGCCTATCCGCTCTTTGCCGCCATGCCCGCGGCGCTCGCCTCAAAAGATGAGATCGCTTCGTGGACGTCGTTCCACGGCAATGTGGTCAAGTCCATCTGCTGGCGGTACGGCGTGAATCAGCCTTCCGGGCTTATCGAGGCCAACCGCGGCAACACGTTTGATGCGTCGAAAATATCCGCTCCAGCCTTGCTCATTGTCGGTGAAGGGGAATACCGGAGCAAGGAAGTTCAGCGACAGCAGAAGGCCGCGCTGGATAACTTCCCGGATTCACGGAGCACCATGGTCGTGACGCCGTCTGATGAGGGGGCAACCAATCATTGCATCATGGAAAACCGCAGTGTTGTGGGACAGGTGCTTTTCGATTGGCTGGATACTGTTTTCAAATAAGGGACAAGCGAGGTTGAGATGACCATTCGCAATGGTCTTTGCACAGTGTCCATGGGGATCTTGATTGTCATGCTTGCCGGATGTGCCGCCATCGGCCTCCGCGGGTGGAAAGGGATCGTATCGAGTACAACTTGTCGCTGACGGATTCATGGAAGCGGCAGATTCTTCTGAATATCGTGAAAATCCGGTATGTCGAGCCGATCTTCTTCATGGATGTCGGGGAAATCGTGGCGGCATATTCTCTGGAGACCGGGGGCAGCGTCGGGGCATCGCGTACGATGTTCGATCATTCGGGAACCGGTGATTCGACTTTGTTCGAGTTCGGCGGAGCAGCCAAATATACGGATCGTCCGACGATAACCTACCGTCCGCTGACCGGTACGGCCTTTTTCCGGGGCGTCATGTCCCCATGCCGTTGCGGAATGTGTTCATGAGCATTGAGTCTGGTGCTTCGGCCCGGTTCTTTTTCAGTTTGGGAGTACGAAGCATTAACGGGTTGCGAAATGAAATGCTGACGCCGGATGGCTACCGTGCCGCTGATCCCGGGTTTGTCCGCGTTGTGGAGCTTGTCGGAAAATTGCAGGCGGTCAACGCTCTTCATGTGACTCGCGGCGATCGTTTGCCAAGCGGGTTTCCGCTTCTTCGCCTGACATTCAGGGGCGGCAAGGATGATTTCAAAACGGCTGCCCGTGTGGCGGAATTGAAGGATTTGCTCGGACTGGATGCAAAGGCCGACAGCTATGCGCTGGGATTCGGCGGCCTTGTCGCAGGAAAGGACTGCGTCATGTTGCAGACGTATTCGCTTGCTCAGGTGCTTGCTGCCGTTTCAGGGCGGGTGGACATGCCTGCCGATGATGTGTCCTCCCATCGGGCCGCGCCAGGACTGCCGGCCACGGATGACGGTGGATTGTTTCGGAAGGGCATGGTCCTGTCCGGGAAGATCAAGCCGGAAGGGACGTTCGCCTCGGTTCAATACCGGGGGAACTGGTTCTGGATTGACGACCACGACCTCACTGCGAAAAAGGTTTTTTCCTTCATCATGCTGGCGTTCACGCTGATGGACAAGAATCAGCAGGAGACACAGTTGCAACTGACTGTTCCGACACAGTAGATCCGGTTCGTCCGGGGAGCCTTGTTTCGTGAGGTGAAACAGAGTGTCGTTGAGTGTTAAAAAGCAGAAGTCACCGGCCAGTCGCATGGTGGCTTCTGTTTTTGTACGAAACGGTCATCCTGTGTTTAGTGTTTTCCCTGTTGTGCAGGCAAATCATTTCAGCGTGAAAGAACTGGACATTATGGCCTTTGCAGGTCACATGATAAATAATCGAATCATATTGAAAATGCTGTTTACGGGATCTCCACATGACGCTGCGTAGAAATGGAATACATCTGACTTCGTTTCATTTTTTTCTGTCGATCATGGTTTTGTTGTTTGTTCTGTCCGGCTGCACCCCGAAAGAGCAGGCTCCACGGGTGGTGGACGGTGTGATTGATCTGTCCTCCTGGGATTTCGACAACAGCGGACCTGTGCGTCTTTTCGGAGACTGGGAGTTTCAGTGGGACGACGCCGAGGCTGATGATTCTGTCCCTGAAACCGGCAAGGCGGGTGATCGTTTCCACGTCCCCGGACTGTGGCAGGGGAAGACGGCCAAGGGCCGTTCCCTGAGTCCGGACGGCAATGCGGTGTACCGTCTTCGTCTTCGCATGCCCAGCAACCACCCCGAGGAGATGGCGGTTCTGGTCGCGGGCGGCATGTCGGTCTGCGAGGTCTGGATAAACGGAACCAGAGTCGCGACAAGCGGTACGCTCGGCAGGAGCCTTGAGTCTGAAAAGCCTGTCGATCATTATATTATCGCAGAGTGGGCTGATTCGCGGCAGCTTGCGGAGATTACGCTTCGGGTTTCCAATTATCACAACGTGCAGGGCGGGCTGAACAGTGATGTCCTTCTCGGCTCTTCCCGGCAGATACTCGATTTTTACAGTACGCCGCGACTGCTCGGTGCCAGCATGGCAGGGGCGCTGTTCTGCCTGAGCCTGCTGTATGTCGCACTGTTTTACATGCGCCGTTCCGGCAGGGAATATCTCTACTTCGGGGCGTTCTGCCTGTTCTGGTGCGTCGCCATTCTTTTCAGTCCGTCTTCCGGCTTCCTGATGGCCGAGCTTGTGCCGTCCATTCCATGGGGCTGGTATATCACTGCTTCAATGCTGCCGTACGGGCTGACCGTTCCCCTGATGCTGACGTTTTATCACCGGCTGTTCCCCAAGAAATATGGCCCGGTCATTGAACGCGTCTGCTGGATGGTCGGCCTGCTGTATGTGGCGTATGTTCTCATGACGCCACCCAATGCGTATGATGTTGTTTCGTTTGCGTATTTTCTGATAAGCGTCATCGTGCTGATCTACATGTTCTTCTGTTTTGCCATTGATTTGTATCGCAGGGAGAGGGGAACCGGAATATTGGTGATCGGATACCTCGCACTGGGGTTCACGGAACTGGATGACATGCTTTTTGATCTGAACATCATTGATTCGGCCTCACTCCGTCCGGTCGGTGTGTTCATTTTCATGCTTTCCTATGCCTTTTATCTTGCGTTCCGGTTTTCCCGCTCTTTTACCAAGGTGCAGACGCTTTCGGAAGAGTTGGAGGTCACCAATGCCCGTCTGTTGCAGATGGATAGGCTGAAGGATGAATTTCTGGCCAATACCACGCATGAACTGAAGACGCCGCTGGCAGGCATGGTCGCATCGCGGAATCCCTGCTCGCCGGGTCCGGAGGCGGGGTGTCAGACGCGACTGCCGGTCATTTGAAGGTCATCGCACACAGCGGAAAGAGGCTTTCAAAGCTCATTAATGACGTGCTCGATCTTTCCCGATTGCGGCATCGTGATATCGTGTTGCAGGTGGAAGCAGTCAGGCCGTATGGCGCGACGCAGCGGGTTCTCGCATTGGGTGAAACATTGAAGCGCGGGAATGATATCTCGCTGGTCAATGCCATTCCGGCGGATTTCCCAGCGGTCAAGGCAGACCCGGATCGATTGGAGCAGATTCTGTTCAATCTGGTTGGAAACAGCCTGAAATTCACTGAATCAGGAAAGGTTGCGGTTTCGGCCATGCAGCGTGAAGGCGTGGCGGAGATTGCTGTTACCGACACGGGTTCAGGTATCGCGCTTGCGGATCAGAAAAGAATTTTCAACGCATATGAACAAGGAGATGCTCACAGCACGGGCGGGGCCGGTCTTGGGCTTTCCATCAGCAGACACCTTGTGGAACTGCACGGCGGAATTCTCTCTGTTGATTCCGAAGCAGGCAATGGGAGTTCCTTCCGTTTTTCCTTGCCATTGGCTGAGATATCTTCGTTGAAAGGACCGGCAGGTCTGCCTGATATGCCAGCAGAAGGTAAAGAGGGTGCGAGTGGCCCCGTGCAGGATATGGACCCGTCCGTCTTCGTGACAAGTGAGTCCCTCCAGAGCCATTCGATTATTTCCGAGGGCAAATATCAGGTGCTGGTGGTGGATGATGAGCCGGTAAATCTCCAGGTGGTCGCATCGATACTCAATATCTCCGGGATATCCTTTCGTACGGCGGAGAACGGTTCTGCGGCGTTGCGGATGCTTGAACAGGGCGATGAACCGGACATGCTGCTGCTGGATGTCATGATGCCGGACATGAGCGGCTACTCGGTTTGTCGTGACTTGCGAAGGAAATATCCGGCTTCGGTCCTGCCCATTGTCCTGTTGACCGTGAAAAACCGTGTCGAGGACATTGTCGAAGGCTTTGCCGCCGGGGCCAACGATTATCTGACTAAGCCGTTTTCACGGGAAGAGTTGAGTGCGCGTGTGGCCACGCAACTCAAGTTGCGGGAAGCCTACGCCGCATTGGAAGAGAATCTGGAACTGAAGCGGGAATTGGAACTGCGTCGAAAGACGGAAAGCGGTCTCCGTTTCATGCAGGCGAGACTGGCAAAGATTCTTGGATACCCTCGACGACGCCATCGTCGGTGTGAACCCGAGTAATGAGATCGCCTTTTGCAACCAGCCGTTCGAGCTGCTTGTCGGGTGCACGGCTCAGGCTCTGTTGGGGCAGCCTCTGGCTTCATTGTTCGCCGATGCCGGTGACAAGTCGAGTCTGGCCCTGCTTGAGTATGCCCCTGTTCAGGCGGGGGCATCCGGCCAGCCGAGCCTCTTTGACAACATCGCCATTACTGCCGGTGACCGTGGCGAGACCCGCGTGTCCTTTTGGGCCACTGACATGGAGATAGAGGAAGAGGCGATGTGCCTGATGGTCGTTCGTCCCGCAACGGTCTTGGACGCTCCTCATTCCGCATCCATCCCCGCACGGCTGTTCCAGTCGTTGAATGCCAATCGTCAGAGGGTGCTGAATCTGGAAGAGACCATGCTTTCTCTGGAATCGGGCGATCCGGCGAGTCGGCAACAGGTTTTGGATGACCTGAAATCTCTCGATGAACTGCTTGAAGGCATCAGCTCACGAATGCAGATGAACAAAGGACATGACAAGCGTCCTCTTGCCGTCAGGCTCATGACTCTCGCTGTTGACTGCTGGACGGAATCAACCGGCACTCAAAAGGCCGATATGGCCGAACAGTCCGGTCTCTGGAATGTCTACATGGAAAGAGATGGGTATTTCCGAACGCAGACGTTGGACAAATATCTGGAGGAAGGGACTCTGCCCGGAAAACCGCGCTGGAAAAAGGTGCTTGCCACTGCCGACTTTTGTCCTCGCCAACTGTCCGAATGATTCGTTGCTCCGCCGGGAACTGAAGAGTTCCTGTGAACAATTCCGGCTGTTGTTTTGAGTCGGAGAGTGAGCCTCTTGGCGGGAGTGAATTTTAATGCGAAAGGGCGGAGCATGATTGCCCCGCCCTTTGTTTTCCTGGAGAGTGCAGGCCGTTAGTCGGCCGGAGTCTTGACCTTGTGGAACATGGCGAAGAGGACCGGAACGACGATCAGTGTCAGCACCGTGGCAAAGGCCAGCCCGGACATGATGGTGACTGCCATGGCCGAGAAGAAGGCATCGGCCACAAGCGGGATCATGCCGAGGATGGTCGTGGCTGCCGCCATGGCGACCGGCCTGATGCGGCTGACGGATGCATGGACGATGGCCGTGTACGGGTCCTTGCCTTCTTCCAGTTCCAGTTTGATCTGGTCGAGCAGGACGACCGAGTTCTTGATGAGCATGCCTGACAGGCTCAGGAATCCGAGCAGTGCCATGAAGCCGAATGCCTCGCCCGTCACAAGCAGGCCTGACGTGACACCGATGATCGCCAGCGGAACGGTCAGCCAGATAATCAGCGGGTTCCGCAGGTTGTTGAAGAGCATCACCGTGACCAGAATCATGATGGTGAACGGGAGGACCAGCGAACCTGCGAGGCTTTTCTGTGCATCTCTGGAGTCTTCGAATTCACCGCCCCATTCCATTGAATACCTGTCGGGAGCTCAATCGACTCGATCTGAGGCTGCAATTTCTTGAAGAGCACGGAGGGCAGTCCGCTTGCCGGGTCGCAGGAGGCGGTCACTGTCAACAGACGGTTGCGGGTCTGAGGGTGCCGAATTCCATTTCCGTTCTGAAGTCGGATACCACTTCTTCGATAGGTATCATCTGGCCCGCCACCGGACTGAATATCTGCACGTTGCCGATTTCTTCGATGGCAGTACGTTCCTTTTCCGGCAGGCGGAGAACGATAGGCAGCAGTTTGTCGCCTTCGCGGTAACGCCGACGGACGATCCGCTGAAGACCATTTCCATGGTGTTAGCCAGAGCCGGACGTGTGATACCTGCCAGTTTTGCCTGAGCTTCGGAGATCACCGGCTTGACGATTTTTACTTCCTGACGCCAGTTGTCCCGGACGCCTTCGGCATTGCCGCTGGAATGCATGATCTCCTGAGCCTTGAGCGACAGGTCGCGCAATACGCGGGTGTCGGGACCGCTGAAGCGGACTTCGATGGAGGCGTCGCGTCCCGGACCGAGGCGGAACTTCTTGAGCTTGGGTTCCGCATTTGGATATTCCTCCGCGATCCTGCGTTTGTATTCGGCAAGGATGGTATCGATCTGGAGATAGTCGTTCACCTCAACGAGCAGCATGCCGTATGACGTGTTTGTTTTTTCGGGCGGGTAGGTGAGAATGAAGCGGGGAGCGCCCTGTCCGGCAAACGAGGTGACGGACTTGACGCGGTCATCCTTGAGAATAGCCTGCTCAATCTGTTTCAGGTCGTCGCTCGTGGCCCGAATGTCGGCCCCCTGCGGCAGCCAGTAGTGTATGAAAAACCGTGGCTGGGTGGAGTTCGGGAAGAAGCTCTGTTTCACGAATCCGAATCCGTATATGGAGACTACGAGCATGATACCGAGCGTGGTCATGGTGGCAATCCTGTGGTGCAGGCAGAATTCGAGGAATCCGCGATACATCCGGAAGATGCCGCCACCGTATGGGTCCTTGCCATCGAGGGGCTTGGGGTGCAGGAACATGTCACACAGGAGCGGCGTGATGGTCACGGCGGTTATCCAGCTCATGAACAGCGAGATGAACAGGACGATGAAGAGCGATCTGCAGAATTCACCGACCTTGTCCTGACTCAGTCCGATTCCGGCAAAGGCCATGATCGCGATGACTGTCGCCCGAGCAGAGGCCACTTGTTCTGGTTGACGACTTCTATGGCCGCCGTGAGACGGTCCACTCCTTTCTGATAGCGTATCAGCAACCCTTCGACCACGACGATGGCGTTATCCACGAGCATGCCGAGCGCGATGATGAGTGCGCCGAGCGAGATGCGTTCCAGCGCCACGCCCGCCATCTGGATGAAGATGAACGAGCCGCATATAGTGATGAGCAGGATGATGCCGATGAGGAGACCGCTCTGCATGCCCATGAAGAGCAGGAGAACGACGATGACGATACCCACGGCCTCGGCCAGACTGATGACAAAGGAACTGACGGCCTGTTCCACTCGTTTGGGCTGGTAATAGACCTGATTGACAGTGATGCCCACAGGGGTTTGCGATTCAAGCGTTTCCAGTTTGGCGTCGATGGCCTTGCCGAGGTCCACGACATTGGCGGACGAGACCATGGAGATGCCGAGCGCGATGGAGTTTTGGCTGTTGTACCGCATGACCTGTGACGGCGGATCGGTGTAGCCCGGTGGATATCGGCGATATCCCGCAGAGGAACGAGGTTTCTCCCTTGGCGTCCTTGATGAACAGGTCGCCGAGGCCTTCCACTGATTCGATGTTCCGGTGGGTGAAATCTCTATGTATTCATTGCCGACGCGGACATTGCCTGCGGGAACCACGAGGTTTCGCTGTGAAAGCGTCTGCCGGACCGCGTCCATGGAGATGCCCATCCGGCTCATGCGGGCACGGGATATCTCAACGAAAACAGTTTCCTGCTGTTTGCCCCAGATGGTTATCTTGGCGACATTGTCTACCAGAAGCAGCTGTTTACGCAGGTAATCGACATAGTCCTGCAAGTCCTGCTGGGAATATCCTTCGCCGGTGACGGAAAGCAGGATGCCGTAGACATCGCTGAAATCATCAATCACGAGCGAAGGGCCTGCACCGGGGGGCAGGGCGGGCTGTGCGTCGTTGACCTTGCGCCGAAGTTCGTCCCACACCTGAGGCAGGGTTTCCTTGTCGTACTGATCTTGAACTTCGACAGTGACGATGGACTGGCCCCGGTTGTTGATGGATGTCACCTTCTTGAGCTGGCCCATCTGCTGGGCCGCGCTTTCGATGACGTCGGTCACTTCGTTGGCTACTTCAATGGGAGTGGCACCGGGATAGTTGGTGACAACCAGCGCCTCCTTGATGGTGAATTCCGGGTCTTCCAGACGGGGCATCTCGAGAAATGCGAGCACGCCGCCGACAAGGAAAGCCAAGGTCAGGACAAGCGAGACCGTTTTTTTGCGGATGGTCAGTTCGGCCAGGTTCATTCCCTGCCTCCGATCCGGCCTTCAAGGATTTTTACCTTCTGGCCTCGTGAAGGAAATGGACTCCGGCGACCACGATGGTTTCGCCTCTGGTCACGCCGTTGTCTACGGAGAACATGTCGTTGAGAATGCGTCCGACTTCCACTTTTCGCTTGCTGACAGTGTTGTCTTTCTTGAGCAGCCAGACGAATTTGCCGCCTTCCGGTGTCCCGGCGACAGCCGACACGGGAATGTTGACCGAACTGGTCGGCCGAGTGTTCGGCATGCTGTTTTTGATTTCTGCCGTCATGCCGGGATGGACACTCAGGCCTTTCGGGGCAACCATGTTCAGGGTGACTTCATATGTCTGCGTACCTGCATTGGCTTTTGTCTGGAATTCCTTCATGGTCAGCGGAAAGGTCTGGCCCGGGAATGCTTCAAATGTGGCTACGGCGTGTCCCATGTCCATGTTGCCGGACTTGAACGCCTTGACCCACACGGCTTCAGGTACATTCATGACCACGTCGAGGGAAGACGTGTCTTCCAGCTGGACAATCGGTTCCTTGGCCTGAACATACTCGTGGTTGTCGATTTCCTTGACCGCGACCACTCCGTCAAAGGGAGCTTCCAGACGTGTGTATTGCATGTTGAGCCGTGCCCGACGCAGGGATTGTTTCAGTGACAGGACATTGGCGCGGCTGGTGGCGAAGTTGCTTTGTGCGGAATCGAATTCGGACTGGGCAATGATTTTCCCAGAAATGAGTTTCTGGCTTCTTTCGATGTTGAGCTTTGCTTCGTTCAGCACGGATTGAGCGCCGATAATCTTGGCTTCGAGATCAGCAACAGCGGCTTGAAAATCCCGTTGGTCCAGCTGGGCTATAAGTTGGCCCTTTTTGACGAAGTCGCCTTCTTTTACCTTCAATTCGACGATCTGTCCCGGTACGCGGAAAGCCAGGGTGACCTCCCGTGTCGCCTTTACCTTGCCGGGGAATGTCCTCATTTCCGGTTTTGCATGGCCTTCGACCTTGAAGACCCGGACCGGTCGAATCGGCTGGATCTTCTTGACTTCTTCCTTGCAGCCGACAAGCAAAAGCACTGTCAGCAGACAGAATATGATTTCCTTTCTCATGGTTCCTCCATTGAACAAACTAATCAATCAGTTGATTAGTCGATGTGTAAAAAAAATTACTTCCAGAGGTGGGCTGATCCGTGTCTCAGGATGGTTGTGACGATGTTGGTATACTTTTCAACTTTGGTGTCATCATCAATGTACGTCCCTCCGCCAAGGAGGTAGTCAGAGAAAACCATGCCTATGACGACTGTGAAGGTCATGTCGGCGTAGTCGTTGTCGCCCTTGTGAGTCAGTCCCAGTCGATCAAGTGTGTGGGAGAAGTTTGCCCAGCCTCTTTCCTGAAGTTCATCCCGAAGGTCTACCAGTTCATCTCTGCGGCGATTGAATTCCTTCAGTCCGACGAGGTAGATGTCCCTGTTGGCCCGTGCGCTTGTCAGAAGACTTTTCGCTGTATGAGTGCCCATCTGATTGATGTCAGTCGTCTTTTCAAGAACAGGTTCTATGCTTCCCATGATGAGTGATGAGAATCGGATAAAGATGTCACGAAGCAGGCCGCTTTTTCCGCCATAATAATATGAAATCATGGCGCTGTTGACGCCAGCTTCATTGGCTATGTCGCGGATTCCTACGGTGTCGTATGAACGTTCGGCAAAGAGTTTTGCGCCAGCGTGGAAGATGAGTTCCTTCTTGGTCATGTCTATTAATTAATCGGTTGATTAATCTTTGTCAACCCATGAAACACAAGTCGTTCATGCTTGCGGCATGAACGTCTTGTGTTTCTGGTTCTTGTCGGTTTTGACGTGATTGCGGCGGGGAATGGAATTCTTGAGGTCATGCACGCGGTTTTGCGTACAGAATCGTTTCGTGCAGTGTCGGGTGGTGCTGGCCTAAGAAAAAATCGTATTGCGCATCGATTTCGTGGATGAGCCTTGGAAGGTAATACAGGTCCTGAGGTTCGTGGTAGATGGAAATAGCCAGTTTGGGCTTGAACCTGGAAATTGTTTTGAGAGCCCCTTTTAAAACATTGGCTTCAGCTCCTTCCACGTCCAGCTTTATGAAATCCACTTTCTTGATACGGCTTGAACTGACGAACTCATCTATGGAGACAACGTCGCATCTCACCGAATGGGTATTCTGGGTTGTATCAACATGTGTTCCCTGACCATTGAGTTCAAAAAAGAGTGTGTCTTTCTTGTCCCACAGTCCAAGCGGAATAAGTTTGTAATTTTCATTTGCCTGAGTCTTTTCCAGTTGGTCGTTGGCTTCGCAGAGTCCGACCGGGTCAGGTTCGAACCCGTATATCTTTCCTTTTTCGCCGACGGCATTTGAAAACATGACCTGTGGACGGATATTTGCCGAAACACCGCCGTCAATGACGATGTCTCCGTTTGCAGGCTGTACCTCCGGATGGAAATACTCCGGGTATTCTGACAGTTCGACATACCCGACGTTTCCGGTTTCCAGTGCCCGGATGCGCGAGGCGAAAATCCGTTTGCTCTTTTCGTCCTGAAGGCGTTGGAACGTGTCCTTGAGGTTTTTCTGGTTGGACGTATAATAATCAGGAATATGAGTCGTTGTTATGCCCACGTTGTATGGGATCGGCATGCAGTTATAAAAGGATTCAATTCCCAATGGAAGCAAGCGCAGGGCTGGCGCGACTAACAAGCTGTAAGTATAGTGAGGATGAAAGAAAGCAACATCACAGGAATAGTTTTCTTCCAGGTCCTTCAAGGGATGCAGGGGGAGCCGGAATGAACTGTTTGAGTCTGGCTTTTCGAAAAAGTCGTGAACAGCCGGGTTATGGTCGATGAGATAAGCGGCTTTGGCTGTTTCCCAAAAGGAATCCGGTATGTCTTTCAAGGCTTCGGCATAGCAGACGATGGCAAGACTGTGTGAATTGGGAAAAGAATTTGGCCTTAATAAGTGAGCTTGTCGAATCATGTCTGAAAGTTGCAATGGTATCCCCTCACCGTAAAAGGAATGACCTGTCGGTCTGATTAAGTATAAAACTGTATGATGGTCCGCTTCTCTTATTATAGTAAAACAAACAGCGCGATATCGCTTCACTCCTCGGATGGAGGCCTGCGTGTTTTATGGAAAAGTCAATAAGCATATTTTGGGGGCAGTGTCCAAGACATGAATCAGATCAAAACAGTGCCTTGAGGGAGCAATGAAATCAGCTGGGAATCGTAAACGAAACGAGGGTTCCCTCGCCCGGACGGCTGGAGATGGACAGGGTGTGGGCGGGGCCGTAAATCTGTTCAAGTCGTTGATTGCAGTTCCGGACCCCGATGTGATCGTCTCCGGCGAAGTCGCCTTCGCTCAGCAGCACGCCGCGCAGGGTTTCGGCATCCATGCCGACTCCGTCATCTTCGATGTCCACCCGGAGCAATCCGTTATGGCGACCTATGGTTATGGAGATGGTGCCGCCTTCATCGCGGCCGAGAATGCCGTGCTTGACGCCGTTTTCCACCAGAGGCTGGATGATGAGTGACGGTATCTTGATGTCTTCGACGCCGGGTTCCAGTTGCCAGTGGCTGCGAACCCGGTCACCGAAACGGGCCTGTTCGATTTCCAGATAGGAGCGAATCTGGTCGAGTTCCGATCCGATACGGGCGAATCCGTCACCAGCATCGAGGTTGCGGCGCATGTACATGGCGAGTTCGGAGAGCAGGGAGCGTGCGCGTTCCGGTTTGGTGCGGCAGAACGAGCCGATGGTGTTCAGCGCATTGAACAGGAAATGCGGGTTGATCTGGGTTTGGAGCCGACGGATTTCCGCCCGTGCAAGCAGTTGGTTTTTTGTCTGAATGTCCTGCAATTCAAGCTGGGTGGAAAAAAGTCCTGCCAGCCCTTTGGCGAGTTCGAAGTGAGTTGTGTGAAGCTGAATGTCTTCGGTCCCGTAAAATTTGAGGCAGCCGACGATGCGGTCGCCCTTGCGCATGGGCACGATGACCGCCGAGGTCAGTGGGCAGTCGGGATCGTCGCAGCCGATGGCTTCTTTCGAGCGCAGGAAGAGGGGAGTGCCGGTGCGAAGGACGTCCTTGGTTGCCTTGGTTCGCAGGGGTTCTCCGGGCAGATGGTGGTCGTCCCCAACTCCGAGGTGCGTGAGGACTTTCGTGGTGCTGGCTATGTCGACTGCGGCCACGGGGACACGTTCCCATATGATGCGGGCGGTTTCCTCGGCTGATTCCTGATTCAGGCCGGATCGCAGATGGGCAACGGTCTTGTTGGCAATGGCCATGATCTGGCTGATGCGGCTGGAGTCTCGCTTGCTTCGGTATTCGAACAGCAGGTGCAGGGTCTGGACAAACAGGACCGCGCCAAAGGTGTTGACCGCAATCATGGGCAGGGCGATGACCTTGACCAGTTCCAAGGCCTGTTCAAATGGTTTTGCCATGGACAGAACCATGATCTGATGGATGGTTTCACCGACAAGGCCGACCAGCAGGGCCGCCCGCCAGTTGAGATTGTTCCCCTTGAGATGGAGTGAAACGTATCCGGCTGCCGTACCTTCAATGAGTGTCGCCAGACTGCATGGGATGGTGCTGAAGCCGCCGATGTCGATGAGAAAACGGTGTCCTCCCGCGATGAGCCCGGCTCCGAATCCCACAATCGGGCCGCCGAGCAGGCCGCCTGTGATGACATAGACTCCGCGCAGATTGGCGTAGGAGTCGAATACGATATCGCCGCCGTAGGTGCCCATGATGCCGAGCAGGCCGAAAATGACGGCGAGCATGAGACGGTATTTCTTTCTCGGGCCGCCTGTTCACCCCGAGTTTGCCAAGCGGCGACAGCGTGAGCACGAACAGACCGATGGCGAGCATCGCTCCGAAGCGACCTACCAATGTCACCAGAAGATTGAGAATGTATTCGAGCATGTCAATCTTGCAGGGACAGCGGAATCAGAGTCCGAGCCGTTGTTTGAATTCCCGGACGCGGCTTCGGCTGAGGGTGAGTTCGGTGGATGCGTCGTCGTCGAGGACGAGGCAGTATTTCCCGCCGGTCCACGGGGTGAATTCACGGACTTTGTTGAGATTGACCACGGTGCTGCGGTTGATGCGCAGGAAGGGGAGCGAGGTGACACGCGCTTCAACTTCATCAAGGGCGGTCAGCCCGTGGCAGGGGAAGCTTTCTTCGCGGGTGTTAGCTATGATCTTGCGGTCACTGAATTCGAAATAAACGATGTCATCGTAGTCGATGAGTTGAATGCGCCCATTGCGTTCAACTGTGAGAGAGGCAGGGCCTGACCTTTCTGTACCGTATTCAGCAGTTCTTGCAGTTCCGGTTGAGAGTCGCTTTCCCGATCCTTTTTGCCGAGAATTTCCCGGACTCGTTCAATACTCATCTGCAATCGTTCTGCGGCGATCGGTTTGAGAAGATAGTCCACGGCGTTTTTTTCAAAGGCGCGGACAGCGTACTGGTCATATGCGGTGACAAAAACAAACAAGGGAGGATTGGGAAGACAGCGGGCCTCCCGCAGGACGTCGAATCCGTCCCGTTCCGGCATCTGGATGTCCAGAAATACGAGGTCGGGTGAGTCGTTGCGGATGATTTCGAGCGCACTTGCCGCAGTCTGGGCTTCCTGAATTTCGAGATCCGGATAACTGGCGAGCAGATAGGCCAGCTCGTTGCGAGCCGGTGCTTCGTCATCAACTATCAGGGTGCGAATCTGCATGGTGCCTCTATTTTAGGGAAAAAAGAAGTCCTCAGTAACAAAAACACTATTCCAGCCCTTGCTCTCCTGTCAATCTGCAGGACGAGCCCAAAAAAGAGCTCATTTTATTATGTGAAATTGTTAACATGATCTTTCCATTTCACCATTTGAGTCTTTTGGGGTAAGGGTTCCGCAAAATAGGGAAGGGTTTCCGGCGCGCTCCGAAGTTCGGAATGTGTTGGAAACAGAGGGTCCGGCGGCGACGTTTGGTGGACAATGATCTAAAATGGCAGGGACTTTTTATTTCCGATCATTGTTTGGTTATACAGAAGGAAATTTTGCACAGGAGGCTCTTTCATGGGAGATCAGGCATACGAAATCAGAGGCGATGAACTGCCGATCGGGCAGTACAGCTATAAAGAATTCAGGGATATGGCTACGCTTTTTCACAACTACCCGGCTCCGGGACTGATGTTGGGCGGGTATATGGTGGAGGCGGCCAAGGCGCTTATGGCTGACGACGTCCTGTACGAGGTCCTCGCGGAGACTCCGTGGTGTCTGCCCGATGCGGCGCAGATGCTCACTCCCTGCACCATCGGCAACGGCTGGCTCAAGGTGGTCAATCTCGGACGATACGCTGTTTCCCTGTATGACAAGCATACCGGCGAGGGCGTGCGCGTGAGTGTCTGCCCGAAGAAGCTGGAGGAGTACGGCGAGTTCAAGACATGGCTCTACAAGCTCAAGCCGAAACCGGAGCAGGATACGCCGTTGCTGCAACGCCAGATTGCCATGGCCGGGGCCTCGGTCTGCAATGTCGAGCGCATTACGGTAACCAAGCGAACCATGAAGAAACGCAGCAAGGGCGGCATTATCGACTGCCCGGTCTGTGGCGAGCCGTACCCGGAATTTCACGGAGCCATCTGCCGTGCCTGTCAGGGCGAGACTCCGTATGTCCAGTCGTTGACCAAAACGACTCCCATCGAGGTGCCGGAAGCCATCAAGTCCGTTCCCATCGAAGAGGCTGTCGGCGAAGAGGCATTGCATGACATGACCCGCATCGAACCGGGCAAGAGCAAAGGCCCTGCCTTTAAGAAAGGCCATACCTTCGAAGTCGGCGACCTGTGCCGTCTCCAGCGTATCGGCAAGAATTCGGTCTATGTGGCCGAAGGCGATGTTGGCGAAGGCTGGGTGCACGAAAACGACTGTGCCCGAAGCTTTGCCGCCGCCATGTGCGGCGAAAATGTGGCAGCCAAGGCCGAACCCAGCGAGGCAAGGTGGAGATAGTGTCCAAGGCCGCGGGAATGCTGGTCGTGGATGCCCGCCGCCTCGAAGCATTCAATCATGTCCCCGGCGTCATGGCTGCAAGCAGAAAAGGTTTTTCACTTGTCTCCAATGATGTCAGTGTGGCCGGAACCCGGGCCATTCCGCTGTATCTGCAACGCACTGATTTTGAAAACGCCATGCGCGTGCTGGAAGACGGCCCGGTATTCAGCGTCCAGCCTCTGCGTGCCGCAAAAGCCGGTGTGCTTATTACCGGTAACGAAGTCTTTGACGGGCTGATTCAGGACAGGTTTGAAGGCATTATCGAAGCCAAGCTCGCGTCTTTGGGCAGCAAGATTGAAAAGACGATCATCTGCCCGGATGATCGGGAGCGCATTGCGGCGGCAGCCAATTCCCTTGTGGACGATGGCTGTGACCTCATCATCACCACTGCGGGACTGTCCGTGGACCCGGACGACGTCACCCGCCTTGGTCTGCTGGATGCCGGATTGACCGACATCCTGCACGGCGCGCCGATTCTGCCCGGTGCCATGACCCTGCTCGGCAAGATAAGAAACGTGCAGACGCTCGGAGTCCCGGCATGCGCCCTGTTCCACAAGCATACGAGTCTCGATCTGCTGTTGCCGCGCCTGCTGGCCGGACTGGATGTGACCCGAACGGATCTGGCGCGTATCGGCAACGGCGGCATGTGCATGGAATGCACCCACTGTTCGTTCCCGAAATGTCCGTTCGGCAAATAGGCTGCTGAAGACACATTATCAGTATAAAAGAAAGTCCCCGCGTTTGAATATTCGCGGGGACTTTTTTGTTTGCTCTCAACACAGCGAGAGGGGCGGGATTAGCCGCCCCTCTCTTTTCGGGGAATGGACTGTTGCAGACGGAGCGGGACCGGTGACATCCCGCATGCCTGCCGAAATATGGGGCGGCAGGTTGTGCTGCCGCCGCGACGGTTATGCTGCCTTTTCTTGTCGCGTCTTTCCTCGGTATCAACCGGCGTGGCTGACTGTTTCTCCATTTCGTAATTGGTGAACATGGATTTCAGTCCTCGTTTGAGCATGTCGCGGGGATTGTCCTTGCTGTTGATGGATGTTCGAAATGTCATGTTTTCTCCTTACTGCCTGTCAGTCTGGCAGGCTGTTTTCATTTTTGAAGGGTACGGCTGTTCACTGCATCGGCTGCAAAGTCCGTAAAAAACGGTCTGGTAGCGAAAGAGGATGAACCCTTGTTGCCGTGCTGTTTCCTGTTGCAGACAGTCTATGTACGGATTCTTGATCGGGATGCTTCTCCCGCATCGTTCACAGATCATCTGGCTGTAGTGGTCCCCCATGGGTTCATAGTGGGTTGAACCGTCGCTGCGATGGAGGCATCTGGCAATACCCGCGTTGTGCAGGTGTTTGACGGTGCGGTAGACGGTGGAGCGGCTGACTGTCTCGTCTATGTCCTGCACCGCATCAAGGAGTTGTTCCGAACTCATTTCTTCATCATCGCTCATGAATACCTTGAAGATGAGAAGCCTTTGCTGTGTGAGCTTGAGGCGGTTGGTTGAGAGGTAGTCTTTGAATGATTTGAGAGCTTCTTTCATGTTTCTCAGTTCCGTTTTGGACGGGTTCCGTACGTTTTCAGAGTGGTTCTTGATTCTCTTTCTCAATTAGTGGTCAATATAGGGCTTTATGAAGCTGCTGTTGAGACTGTGTTTCAATTGGCTTTTTTTGTTGACCTCTTGTGCCCCAACGCCTATCACTGATACCGAAATTCATTATCAATTGCAACGCAAAAATGCATTACGGGGGGAACCGCATGCAAACGCATAAAACACTGAAGTCCGTGATTCCGGGAAAGACGGCCTTTGTCGTGGCTGTGGCTGCCGGATTCAGGGCGCGGAATCGTCTGGAGTCCATGGGGATTATTCCCGGTGTCGAAGTGGACGTTCTGAACAACGGCAACGGTCCCATGATCGTGTCGGTTGGAGAGGGACGGGTCATGGTCGAACGCGGTATCGCGGAAAAGGTGCTTGTGGCTGATGATGATTCTATCTGCTGATATATTTCTACATATATAAGGTGAACATATGACTCTTGATGAATTGAAACCGGGAACTCGGTGCGTGATGTCCGATATTACCGTGGACGGCTCTCTTGGCCAGCGACTGATGGATCTCGGGTTTTACCCGGGAGCGGAGATTGAAATTGTACGCAACGCGCCGCTGGTTGATCCTGTTGAGCTTCATCTTGACGGCTACCATGTTTCCATTCGGCATAACGAGGCGAAACATATCGAGGTGGATGGGTAATGGGGACAAAAATCTTCTTGTTGCCCTTGCCGGACAACCCAATTGCGGTAATCTACCGTTTTCAACATGCTCACCGGTGCCCGCCAGCATGTGGCCAACTATCCCGGTGTGACCGTTGAAAAGAAAACCGGTTTTTTTGATCTGGGCGAAGCTCGTGTGGAATTGGTCGATTTGCCGGGTACGTATAGCCTGACTTCCTATTCCCTTGAAGAACGTGTGGCCCGTGATTTTTTGCTGGGTGACAACCCCGGTGTGGTGATCGACGTCGCCGATGCTTCCAATCTCAAGCGCAACCTCTATCTCACGCTGCAACTGCTTGAGATGGAGGTTCCGACCATTCTCAACCTGAACATGATGGATGTGGCCGAGCGCAGGGGACAGGTCCTTGACGTCGAAAAGCTGGAAAATCTGCTTGGTGCTCCGGTGGTACCGACGACGGCCAAGAAGGGCATTGGCGATGATGCGCTGCGGGAGGCTGTCAGCAGGCTGGCTGCGAATCGGCCGGAGAAAGCGTTCAGAGTGGATTACGGTCCGCTTGAGGAGACCATTTCCGAACTGGAGGGCATGCTGGCCGAGGACCCGGTTCCAGCGTCCAGTATCCGGTTCGGTGGTTTGCCATCAAACTGCTTGAAGGGGATTCCGAGGCCGTTGAGTTGCTGAGGCGGACGCATCCTGATTTTGAACGGGTACTCACGCATACGGAAACCTGCCGGGAACGCTTCAAGGAGCAGAACGACAATGCCGTTGAGCGGCATATCGCCTTTGTCCGGCATGGCCTTTGCGCCAGAATGGCTCGTGAAACCGTGGCTCTGCCGGAAGAGCGCTATCGCAGCATCTCCGATCTCGCTGACAGGTATGTCTGTAACCGATACCTCGGCCCGATCATTCTGATAGCCATCCTGTTCATACTGTATGAGGTCTCCATAGTATTCGGCGGTTGGCTCGCCATCGAGGTCTGGCCCATTTGGGGCGGCTTGGAAAACTTTGTTGCCGACATACTGCCGCAGGCCGGTTTCTGACTGATCCGCTTCTGCGTTCATTGAGCGTGTGGGTGGTCAAGTCGATAACGGCCATTCTCAATTACCTGCCGATTTTCTTTCTGCTGTTCGCGCTCATAGCTGTTCTTGAGGACAGCGGATACATGCCGCGCATGGCCTTCATTCTTGACCGCCTGTTCCGCCGTTTCGGGTTGCACGGGCAGTCCACGCTGCCCATGATTCTCGGCGGCGTGTACGTGGGGGATGCGCCATTCCCGGCGTCATGGCCACCAAGGCCATCCCGGATGAACGGGCTCGGCTGGCAACTATTCTCATCGTTCCCATGATGAACTGCCTTGCCAAGGTGCCGCTGTATCTCATTCTGATCGGTGCCTATTTCGCCGATGTCGGCGGGCTTGCCATGTTCTTTATTGCGACCGTGACCCTGTTCATGGCGTTGCCTGTGGCCAAGCTGCTTTCCATGACGGTACTCAGAAAACGTGCGAGTGCGCCGTTTATCATGGAAATGCCTCCCTACCATGTCCCTACCATTTCCGGGGTGTTGCGCCGTGCTACCGAACGCATCTGGCTGTTCATGAAAAAGATTGTCACCGTGGTCGCAGCCGTGGCCGTGGTGGTATTCGTGCTCATCAACTTTCCGGGGTTGTCCGAGGAGCGTCGGGCTCATTTCGACGGCGTTCGAGACAAGGCTGTGACCACATTTGTCAAGCAGGTGAACAAGACCCAGTACACAGGGCAGATCACCGAAGCCAATGTCACTGACGTCATCCTGTTCGGTGAAGCTCTGAAGCAGGCTAAACGGGGAATAAAGGACAAAGAGAAGTCTGCCGCGGTCAACGCCGAGTTCGAGGCGAAGAATCCTGTGTATTACGCTGTGGTCAAGCGTGTCGGCAAAGACGGGAAGAAACTGAACAAGGCTCTCAAGAAAGTCATCAAGGTTCGCAAGAAACTGCGGCGCGAGATGCGTGCAGAGCGGTTTGAGAAGAGTTTCCTCGGTTCCATGGGCCGTGCGCTTGAGCCGGTCACCCAATGGGCTGGCTTCAACTGGCGTATCAACATTGCGCTCCTGTCGGCCTTTGCTGCCAAGGAAAACTCCGCAGCCACCCTTGGTTCCATCTACGGTATCGACGATTCCGGGCAGTCTGTGCAGGACAGCATGAAGGCCGGGGAGAGCGGGTTTACTCCGCTGCACGCCTTGGCGCTCATGCTCTTCATGGCATTGTATCCGCCGTGCGTCCCTGCCTCCATCATGGTTCGGCATCAGGCCAATTCAACAAAGTGGATGCTGTTTTCCATCGGCTACCAGACGCTTCTCGGTTTGTTTGTCTCCAGTCTGGTCTTCACCGGAGGGACCCTGCTCGGTTTGACCGGTTTCCAGGCCATGTGGGCGTTCTATGCATTGTGCGTGGCAGCCACCATCGGCATGGCCCTGATCCCGACGCCTGAGGAAAAGGAAGTTAAATCCAGTGTCAAAGCGACTACTGAGACTTGTTAATAATGAATTGCTCTCAAGGAGGAGTAGAAAATGAAAAAGATGATGATTGTACTGACCCTTGCCGCCCTGATGGCCTTTGCCGGACAGGCTTTTGCCCACAGCCCGCTCATGAGCTGCTTTGATAACGGTGACAACACGGTTACCTGCGAAGGCGGGTTCTCCGACGGCTCTTCCGCGGCTGGTGTGAAGATGCACGTCAAGAATGCCGACGGCAAAAACTTGATCGACGGCAAAATGAACGAAGACAGCGAATTTACCTTTGACAAGCCCGCAGGTGATTACGCTGTTGTCTTTGACGCAGGCGAGGGACACGCTGTTGAAATCAACGGTGCGGATATCGTCGAATAGAAAGCGGATGTCCTGACACAGGACAGGGTCGGCCTGTTCTGTGTTTTTTACAGTCCATAGTTTGATAATAAAAGTCATTTTCAACGTTGAGGAGATTTTTGATGAGAAAGCGTTTCATACCCATTTTGGCAGCTATCTGCGTCATGACCGTCGTCAGTTCCGCCTTTGCACACTTCATGGTCGTGTATACACCCGAGATTGCGCTGGATAAGGGAACTGATCTCGATATGCGTATCCTTTTTTCCCATCCTGCCGAGGCTGGACACATGATGGACATGGGTGGAGTCGAAGAGTTCTACGTCCTGAGCCAGCGCGGCGATTCCAAAGTCAAGAAAACCGACTTGAAAGGGTATCTGAAAGAGATCACCTGGAAAAATCCTCACTCTGAAGCGGCTGCCTTTTCTGCCGTGATTCCGAAAAAAGTCGTTCGTTCCATGGGTGATTATGTCTTCGTCATGAAGCCCGGTTATTACTTTGAAAAGGAAGAAGCCTGTACATGCAGCAGATCACCAAGCTGATTCTGAATGTCGGCGGCATCCCGGGCAACTGGGCCGAACCCGTTGGTCTTCCCTGCGAAATCGTTCCGCTTATCAAGCCTTACGGCATGTGGACCGGCAACGTGTTCAAGGGACAGGTCCTGTCCAACGGCAAGCCGGTCGCCGGTGCCGAGGTCGAGGTCGAATACATGAGCCACATGCCGAACCTGAAGACCAACTCCATGCCTGCGAAGTCTTCCGTGGAATACCCGCATGATGCTTTTGTCACCCAGACCATCTTCTCCGATGCCGACGGTTATATCACTTTCGGTATTCCCAAGGCCGGATGGTGGGGCTTCGCCGCTCTCGGCGTCGGCCCGGATACCGAATACAAGGGCAAGGAACTTGGTCAGGATGCCGTTCTCTGGATCAAGGCCGAAGATATGAAATAGTCCGAATCACCTCTCCAGAAAGGTGAACCTCTCGAGTAGTGCGGCAGGCCGGTTGGCGGCCTGCCGCACCTGATGTGAATAGACCGAAATTGTCATGAAGGTGTTTCGTGGAGAATTGAATTCGCGCCATTCCCAAAAGAACTTAACCCACCAAAGTAGTATGACTTTTCTGAAAAAACAATTGTGTGTCCGTTGATGTTTCTGGCGTTTGCCGTTGCAACGTTGATCCTGTGGGCGGATATCGCTTCCGCTCATTCCATGTTCATCCAGTCCGGTCGTCACCGGGTTTCCGAGGGCAAGAAGACGCCGCTCTTTTTCTGTTACGGGCATCATTTCCCTGTGGATGACGGTGTGCGGAGGAAAAACTTGCTCTGGTGAAGGTCTACGACCCAACCGGCAAAGGGACTGACATCACCTTGCGTGATGAGACGTGTCTGCAATCCTACATGGTCGAGTATGACGCGCCCGGTGCATATGTTCTGACAGCGGAAACCAATCCCGGTTTTTATACCAAATGGGTGGACAGGAAAGGGCGTGACCGCAGCACGATCAAGCCCTTGAGCGCCATCGTGGACAAGGCCTCGAAAGTTCTCAAGAGCCTGTACAGCAAGCAGTATGCAAAATCGTACGTGCGTTGCGGCGAGCCGGACGGAAAATATCAGGCCCGCGTGGGCATGCCTTTGGAACTGGTCCCCATGCAGGACCCCACGGCGTTGCGTGTCGGTGATGTGCTGACCTTGCAGGTTTATCGTTACGGCAAACCGTACAAGGGAATAGGCCAGTGGGACGCCACCTATGGTGGATATTCCACTGAATCCGAGGATATGGCACTGCCGAAAACCTCGGCAGAAGGGGACACGATCAAGGTCCCGTTCAATCATTCGGGTCGCTGGTTCATTCGATATTTCATCAAGACCGATGCCCCTGAAGAAAAGAAGCAGGAGTATTTTCAGCTCAAGCAGACGGCGACACTCGTCGTACTTGTTCCCAATGAGAGGAAACAGCCGCATCCGGCGCATTAAGTATTGCTGGAAACAGGAGACCGGCGGGCCTTCGGACCTCTTCTCTCCCCCCTCTGGCGAGAGGGCCCGCCACTCCCTTTGTTGCGGTAATCAGCTTTCAGGGGATGATTTTCAGAAAAAGTCATTTTTTTATCAAAAAAAATCTGAACGGGGCGATTGGCAGTTGTTGTCAATCGCCCGTTTGTTTGGGGGGCGTCGGTGGACTGAGTTTTTGGGTACAACGTATCTGGATGAAGGTTTGTTGCTTATAACTATTTGAATACATAGAGTTATTTTGTGCTGTGCTTGATGTGTTCACCAAAAGGGGCGCGAAGCCGTTTTGTTGTGATTGAAAATGTGTCTCAAGAAGATTTTTTTCTAAATCTTAATCTATATAGCTTTCAAGAAAACACAGTGTTGACAGCGGGATATATTTATTATTAGTGGAGCAATCTGTTGAAAATGAATTTCATATTCATGACCGTTCCACCGTTTGGGAAGGGGGTGGCGGAGAAAAGCAATGAGGAGATAGTTTTGAAACGATTAGTGACAGTAATGGTGTGCATGGCCGTCATGCTGCTGGCCGGGGGCGCACGGTATGCCTATGCCGGTCCGGTCATGGGCGGAGGTGCGGATTCGGAGCAGAAGTTGAAGGACAGGCCGGACACCAAACCGCTGAAGTGCCTCGGTCCGATCAACATGTCTGGCGGTACCGTGCTTCCCAAGGGCAAGGTGACCGCATGCGTCAAATACAAGTACGTTCACAAGGACGAGCTGTACGACGGCAGCGAGCGGATGACCGGCAATTACGGCGGCAAGTATGACCGCGTGAATCAGCAGGTGCAGCTCACGGCCAAGGCCGGTCTGTTCGAAAACTTCGACGCACGGATCATGGTTCCTTTCTGGGACAAGGAGTTCAAACGCAAGGCGGGCAATCCGCCTGTGCATGCTGACACGGACAGTGTCTCCGGGCTTGGAGACGTCGTGGTCATGGGCCGGTACGCGCTCATGAGCCAGCGCAAGGGTGACTGGATCAACCTTCCTTCGGCGCGGGATTGAAGATGCCGACTGGTGATGCGGACCGTCAGAACGGGCCTCCGTTTTCCAACACGCACAAGTATCTCGGTCCCGGCGCGCAGCTCGGCACCGGGTCCTGGGACCCCAAGTTTGAACTGGGCGCGACCAAGTTCCTCGGACGTTCCCGGCTGGATGCCCATTTCATGTACACGCTCCCCGGCGAGGGGTCGCACGGTTCGCGCAAGGGGAATCAGTTCAAGTATAACTTTGGTTACGGCTATGCCTGAACAAGCTGTTTGACCTCGAAATCGAGTTGAACGGTGTGGATCAGGCGCGACACAAGTATGATCATTCCATGACCGTCAACACCGGCGGCCACACCATTTACCTGACCCCCGGCGTGCACTGGAAAATTACCGACAAGTGCCACTTCTCTGTCGGCGCACCCATTGTCATTTACCGCAACCTGAACGGAGACCATGCCAATCCCGAGCGCAACGGAAAGTATGCGCTGGGTGAAAGCTTTCAGGTCATAGGCCGTCTCGGTTACAGCTTCTAACCTTCCCGGAGAATACAATGAGAAAAATACGAATCCTGTTCACGGCGTTGTGCCTTTGCTGCCTTTCCGCTTTTTTTTGCCTGACAGGCGCATATGCCTCGCCTGCCCAAAAACCAGACCAGATCAAGGCCGTGATGGTCGGTGACAGGCTGGTTGATGTCGCTCTCAAACTTGGTGTCGTCCCCGAGGGCATGGCCGTGCGCCTGTCCATGTGGCCCGACAAGGCTCCTGCCTTGCGGCTGGCGACTCAGGTGCTTGGTTGCCCGAACCGCGTACTCAAAAAGTTTCCCAAAACGATTCCCGATTTCATGAAAGAGCGTGGCATCAAACGCTTGATTTTGGAAAAGAGCGTCAAGTTTTGCCTGTACAAAAAGGATGTCAACCCTGTGAACGTGGCTGATCTGGTCAAGGACGTACCTGGTATAACTATCGAGTATGTGGATTTCTCCAAGGGTATCCCCGCAGCCGTCCGGGAAGCTGCAGCTCTGTTTGACATGCAGGACAAGGCAGACAAGATCATCGGCAAGTACAAGGCTTCCATGAAGAAGGTGGAAGCGTCTCTGGCGAAGGGGGACTCGGCAAGCGTGTACTCGTCATCAACGGCAACTACTCCACGTCGTCGGGCAAGACCTTCCTGCGTATCGAGGCTCCGGGCGGCTATACCGATCAGTATATTCTCGGGCCGCTTGGATGCGCCAACGTCGCGGGCGATATGATCACCGACACCATGAAGATCAGCAAAGGGCATGTCTCTGCCGGTCGGCTCGGTGGAATCGACAAGGCCAATCCCGACGTGATTGTTGCTACGGGCAACGGTTTTGCCGTGCAGCTTGCCCTGCACAAGGCGATGAAAAAGAATCCTGCTCTGGCGAATATCCCGGCCATCAAGAATGGTGCGGTCTACAGCCTGCCGTTTTACGGGGATTCAAGCGTGCTCGAATATCCGCAGATATTCCGTCAGTGGAGCATCGCATTGAAAAAGTAGCGATAGAAAAATGTGAAAATGAAGGGGGCTGCGGCATTGTGTCGCGGCCCTTTTTTCATGGTCGTGTCAGTATATGCCGCGCCTGCGGTATGTGCGGGAAATGCCGATTTCAATGAATATGAACAGAAGGATGGGAACTGTCAGAAAGACGAGGGTCATGAGCGCCCCTGTGCTGCGGTCTGACGAGACGAGGTAGGGGAACAGGTAGCCTGTAAAGGAATCCACGGCACCTCCGCCTATGAGGAAGACGAGGAAGTATTCGGAGAATGCGACCAGAAAGACTACGGAACCGCCTGCGATGACCGACGGCATGAGCAGGGGGAGTTCCACATGCAGGAACCGTTGCACCGGAGTCGCGCCGAGATTGCGTGCGCAGAGTTCATATTCCTTTCCGAATGCCTGATATCCGGCGGTAAGGGCACGGAGCATGTAGGGGTAGCTGAAAATCGTCAATACCAGCACCACTCCGGGGAACGTATCCACGAGATTCGCCTTGATGAACAGCCAGTGGATGCCCATGGAAAAGGTCATGGACGGAACCAGCGCCGGGGCGAGGAAGAGGCCTTCGAGTAAGGCCTTCCCCTTGAAGTCATATCGGGCGAAGTGATGTGCCGGGGCGATGCAGATGATGAAGGTCAGCGCAACGGTGAGCAGGGAATAGCCGAGTGAGGAAAACATGTGCCGGGAGACGGGGCCTGCCTGTGAGAGCAGATAGTGTACTGCCCGCAGGTCGAACTCGGCTGGAATCACATCGGGGAACCGCCAACCCGGAGCCACGGCGTACAGTGCGAGAACACTGAGCGGCAGGAGCGAGAATACTGCGATGGTGAAAAGGACAATACGCGTTTTCACAGTTTGCGGTCCTTTCCGCTGATTCGGGCGGCGATGCGGGTGTAGAGGACGATGAACACGGCTGAAAACAGGAACATGCAGACAAGGATGGCCATGGCTGTGGGCCGATTGACCAGATCGCGACGGAAATAGAGATTGTATGTTTCGATACTGAGCATGGCGGGCGAGCTTTCGCCGAGCAGGAAGGGGATGTCAAAGGCCCCGAAGCCGTAGAGAAACAGGATAATGAACGCGGTGTGAAGCGCTGGAAGCATGTGGGGAAGGACCACGCGAAGGAATACGGCTGTGGGCTTCGCGCCCAGCATGCGGGCGGTTTCCACAAGCCGTGGGTCCATGCGCCGGAGTACGGCAAGGGCGAGGATGATGACGAATGGGACTTCCTTGAACACATAGGCCAGAATCATGCCCGCTCCGCCTGTGCCGTGGAGCAGGGAAGGAAAGTCCCGGACGGTCTTCACCAGCCCGAGTTGGTGGGCTATGGAGCGAATACGCCGGACTGGCTCAGGAAAACGAGTATGATGAATGCCACTGCTATGTGCGGCAGGATGAGCGGAATCTTGTATATGATAGCCATGCGTCCTGAACGTTCCGGCAATTGCCATATCTGGTAGGCCATGATTGAGCCGATGGATACGGCCAGAGTCGAGGAGACGGCGGCAACCCACAGGGAGTGGCCTGCCGAAGCCAGAATATGGGGATGAAATAGTTCCCGGTAAGCGTCGAAAATACCGCCCTCGTAAGGGATGGGCAGAAAAAAGCCGAGGGACTGGGCCATGGCCATGAACAGGCCGCCCATGAACAGCGCGACGAACGGTACGAGCAGGGGCGAGAGTTTCAGGAACGTCCGGCTCGGCCTATTGCCTGAGGACATGTTCTTCCCAGTCCTTTTCCAGTGCTTCCAGATACTGTGCCGGGATTTCCGGCACCGCCTGCAAGGAAAGCTTTTCGAGTGACACGGTTGCTTTACCCAGATCAACCGCCCTGAATTCGGCCTGTTCCTTTTGGGGTAGCATGCTGACTTCGATGGCCGGGAAGTCTCCCCAGTTTTTCGGATCGAATTTGGCAAGCTGTGCTTCCGGTGAAAGCAGGAAGTTCGCGACCGTCATGGCTCCGGCCTTGTTGGGAGCATTCTCCGGGATGGCTGTGAATGCAGGTTGAAGATGGAGCTTTGGTCATGACGAAAGTGCGGACGGATTCGGGTAGGAGCTGTCCAGTATCTTGGATTGGGCATGGAGCGGATGGTAGGACATGTTGATGGCCACTTCTCCGCGTGCGAAAGGGTGTCGAGCTCGGCGGAACTTTTGGGGTAGGCCTTTCCTTCCTGCCACAGATATGGCTTGAGTTTATTCAGATATTCCCACAGGGCCGGAGCCTGCTGGGCATACAGTTTGGGTCGCCATTTCGCGATGAATTGTCCCGGCCCGCCGCTGGTTGCATAGAAGGCCTGCCGGATGAAAGCAGAGCCGGTGAAGTCCGGTGGTTGCGGGTAGGTAAACAGGCCGGGATTGGCTTTTACCCAGTCTTCAAGTTCCGCAAAGGTCGTGGGCGGGCTTGCGGTGCGCGCCGAGTCGTATTCAAAGACGAACTGTGCCCGTCCGTAGGGTGTTTCATAGCCTTCCACGGGAAAACCGAAGTCAATGGAAGCGAGTCCCTTGTCCACATACTTCACGAAGTTGGGCAGTTTTTCGGCATACGGGCCGAACAGGGCTCCGCCTTCCTTGAGTGCCTTGAAATTCTCACCGTTGACCCAGAGCAGGTCAATGGAACCGATCTGTTTCCCGGCGCTTTTTTTCGGTGAGCAGTTTGTTCACGAATACCCCTGCATCCATGGGGACCCGGACCAGCGTGATGCCGTAACGTTTTTTGACTTCGTCAGCCATATAGGTGTCAATCCAGTGATTGACGTGAGCGAAACCGCCGTACATGTAAAATCGGACCGTGCTGCCTTCTGCCGTACTTACAATGCTCGACCAGTTATGGGAAAGCAGGGTTTTGCCGTCGGTTCTGTTTGGTTTCTCGGAGCATCCGATCAGGATGAATGTCAGAATGAAAATGGCAAGGATGCGTCTCATGCTGTTCCCCTAGAGGTTTTCAGACTCAGATTGACCTTGTCGCCTCGTTTGAAACTGTTGTCGGCGTCAAATATGATCAGGGCAGTTTCGTCCATCTGTACAACATATTTTGTGTAATGTCCCACGAACAGGGCATGTTCGATGGTCCCGAATCCGTCTGGGTGGGGTTCGATGCGCAGATTTTCCGGGCGGGCAAGGTGGTTGCCGTTTTTTGCATGATTGAGGCCCAGAAGCTTTGCCAGTTTCGGCGGCAGGACGTTGATCGGCCCGAGGAATTCCGCCACGTCCAGACTGGCCGGTGATGCATATACTTTGTCAGCCGGAGCGAACTGGGCAAGGTGTCCGTCGAGTATGACACCCACGGCGTCGGACATGAGGAACGCCTCTTCCTGATCATGCGTCACGGCAATGGTCGTCACGCCGAATTCCTTCTGCGTGTCACGGATGAATTCTGCAGTGTTCAGTTTAAGATTTCGGTCGAGGTTGGCAAATGGTTCGTCCAGGAGGAGCATGGCCGGGTTGACCACCATGGCCCGGGCAATGGCGACCCGCTGCTGCTGGCCTGCGGAGAGTTCCGCCGGGTAGTGCGACCGCCTGTCCGCCAGTTTGAAATGGTCCAGCAGTTCCATGACGCGTCGTTCAATTTCCTTGTCGGTGACCTTGCGCGCCCGCAGGCCGAATGCCGCATTTTCAAAGACCGTGAGGTTCGGGAAGAGCAGGTAGTCCTGAAACACGAGGATGACCGGATGTTTTCGGCTCGGCTGCTGCTTGAAGTGCAGTCTTCCGGAGTCCGGTTCGTCCAGTCCGGCGATTATCTTGAGCAGCGTGGTTTTGCCGACGCCGGACGGTCCTATGAACGAGACGATGTCACCTTGTCCCACGGAAAAGCTGACATCGTGCAGAACCGGTCTGCCGTCAAATGATCTGGTTATGTCTTCGGCTCGAAAAAACATTCCATTTCGTCCAGGTATTTCTGAATGGTGGTAAAAGTATCGGCGTTTTTCAAGGCGCGGTCACTTTCGGTATATTCATGGTATGCCATGTAACACCATGCCATGGCGCGTAGGAGAATGGTCTGCTGCATGATGTCGACGCAGCGCATGGCCGTGTCGATGTCCGTGTCCAGCGAAGCCGCTTCCAGATACGTTGCCACGAACTGGCGCTGTTCCTTTTCGCTGAACCTGAAATCGGTTTTCCAGAGTGTCGTGGTCGGAACGAGAAAATGGGCGAGGTCCTGATATCGCGTTGAAAAAACGGCCTTTTCCCAGTCCACGAGCCAGCCGCGTCCGCTTTCGTCGTCGATGATGAAGTTGTGCGAATTGACTTCCGTATTGACCAGAACCGGCGGGTCGTTGGCAAACAACACCTCTGCTTCGGCGGCCATCTGGAGGACCTTTTCATGATAGGCGAGAAGAATATCTTTTTCTCTGGTGAGGGGATGCTCGGGATAGCGGTGAATCAACCCTTTGCTTTCGCGTGCGATATCAAGCACCGGATTCCTTTGCTCGATCAATTGCTGTCTTACCGGCTGGGAGTGGGTCGTAGCGAAAATCGAGGCCGCAGTGCGCCAGTCCTTTTCGTACTCAAGGGGACGCCCCGGCAGGTACTCCATGAGCAGGACGCCGTTGCCAAGCCCTTCGATTTCCGGTTCGGGGTCACAGTAATAGGGGCGCGGCGTAACGCCTGACCGGGACAGAGCCCGCAACACGGCAAATTCGTATTCGATCTGATTCTTCAGCCCGAGCTGGCTGCCGTGATTGATGCGGAAGACATACTCGGCCTGTCCATAGATTTCCGCGATTCTGATGTGGTAGTTTTCATTGTACTCGCCGGATGCGAGGAAGGATATCTGTTCTTCCGGATCATCGACGAGCACCCATTTGTTCGATTGAAGGAACGTATATATTGTTTCTATTTTTCCATATTCCAGATTGATAGCAAATATTTGCGTTGCAGTGCAACCGTGCATTCCTGATGGTGAAAGCATAGTTCCATGACGTTCTTTTCTCTTTTTTCGTTCTCCATGTATGTATGTTCAGTCATATCGTTTTTCAGTCTGAACGTAACGAAGCGGGAGATATGGAAGATTTTGCCATTTTTGCCACAGCGGCAACGGCCATCGTGCTGGAGGCCGCACCGTTTCTGCTGCTGGGGTCCCTGATTGGCGCCGTCATAGAGGTGCTGGTGCCGGAAGAGACTCTGCTGCGGTTCATTCCGCGCAGCGGAGGCGGGCAGGTGGCGGTT
>LQAJ01000104.1_pt1 | contig 53898 bp, 66 predicted proteins | sample 1535811 | NCBI WGS metagenome assembly LQAJ01 (sample SAMN04331587, study PRJNA305678) | bioreactor metagenome | isolation source: bioreactor_6 inoculated with Wadden Sea sediment 2nd replicate of a... | place: Germany: Wadden Sea, Janssand Flat
AAATGGCTCAATTTCTCGTGACCCTTGACAGGGAGATATCATTCCCTGATCCGCTGCCGGCTCTCCCAGAGGGTGTCCCGGACACATGCCCATATCCGATGCTCTCGGCCCTTTTGTTACACCGGACACCGGGAACGCCTCAACCCAGGCATGGAGCTCACTTTCTTATTTTCTGACATACTCTGGGCCGTGAGGCCCTATCTACCACGTCATGGGATGGTTCCCGCCCGAAAGGCACCGCCGCCCGTGAATTCCCACATCAGTTTCCCACTGTAAAGCCCCATTTCTTCATTTTTTTTGAAAACGCCGCCATGCTGGTGTTTACAAACCCGGGAAACCTGTATATGGCCCGGCCAGTCTCCCAGATATCATTCAACTGAATCTTGTGGTCAATGAATATTTTAGTTCTATATAATTTTTTTTTTGATTGACTTATTATATCATCAGACGATAATAAAAAGAGGAAAAAATAATGGAGGCAGACATGGAAAAGACCATTCCCCTTTCCGAGAACATTGAAGACTACCTGGAAACCATCCTGGAGCTGCAAACTCAAAAAACCGTGGCCCGGTCCAAAGACATTGCGGAAAGACTGGATATCAAGCGGGGATCCGTCACCGGCATGCTCAAAAAACTGGCCGCCCTGAAACTGATCAATTATGAGCCCTACGGTTATGTCACCCTAACACCGGAAGGGGAAAAAATCGCACAAAAGATTGAGTACCGCCATGCGGTGCTAAAGGATTTTCTATTCAGGATACTGGAAGTGGATGAAGCACGCGCCGACGAAACCGCCTGCCGGATGGAACATGCCATGGACAGCCAGTCATTCAGGAAATTTGTGGCATTTATCGCCACGCTGGATGCCTGTCCTTATCGGGAAGACACTCTGAGCTGCTAAGCTGCAGATCTGAGTATCTTTGGACATTGAACAACCAAAGTGCTTCAACCCGGTCACGGTGACTCACCTTCTTATTTTCTGATATACTCTGAGCTGTGAGGCTTATCACCACGGCATGGGATGGTTACCGGCCGAAAAGACGACGTCGACCGGGAATCCCCACATCAGTTTTCCAGTACAAAGGCCCACTGTTTCATAATATCCGGAAATTCCACCACGCTGGCATTGCTAAACCCGGGAAGACTGTAAATGGCACCGGATGTAACGGCCGGAACTCCGGCAAAAGAGAGATCGACTGCCATCGCCTTTAAAAGGGCCTTCTGCACGGCTATGGCAGCTTCCAGGCTCGGCCTTCCCACTGTCATACACCAGCGTCTCAACATCTTTACTTTCAACCCTTCCATTTTTCCCCCGGGGCCTTCACTCCATACCGCCATAAAAAACCATACCCGCCCGGCACTGTCAATGGAAAGCATATAAGTAACAATAGTTGTATATACTTATTTTGTATGTATTACAAAAAATGTTTAGCTTAAACTTATTTTTTTATTGACACAAATCTTAATTTACATTAAAACCATTTAAAAAAACACACAGCAGGGGCCTTTTTTCCCTGCCGGTAAATGCTTACCTGAAAAAAACAAACGAGGCGCCATCACATGTGTATGTCAACTAGCCAAGTCATCTCACCCGGCACTGTTCGGGAAAATAGTTCATCTGTTCACCGTCGCCGGCAACCCGGTCCCTCACAGGATAAAGGACATGCCAGACCCGAAAATGCCGCTTAAACAAGAACACGCCCAGATAATGGACAAGATCAGGGAACTCTATTGCGATCTATTTCATCATGACGGCTTTGGAGAACTCAAGGTTGAAATGAAAATTTCTGAAAAAAAACAAAAAGAGATCATTCTCCGGTGTGGAAAAGATTACCGATTCGTGCTGGACTATGACATTCATACCGGCCCTTTTGCACCCCGTTAGAAGGTCACGGGTGTCAACCCCGCAACCCGGAAACCAGTCGCAGCAGCGCGCTGGAAGGATTGTTTCAATCTAAGAACAAACCATCATACCGTACAGCAGACTCTGTGGGAGAGTTGTGTTTACTGGAACGTTGATTCCATTCAACCACCAAACAGAGAGGTTCATTATGGGTATCCCCGCGCCGTCCGAAAATCAGCGTGGAAAAACCGCGATTGACCAGCAGGCCGGCACCCACTTTTTGCCCGGGAGGGAGTGAATCCGCTCACCCATGCCTTTGACAAAAAGATCACCGTCCATGCGGGATTCAGCGGAAACCCCGTCCCGGATACCGCCCGGAACTGCACCATGGAAAGGCTTTTGTCCCAGGCCCGACAGCAACCATCCGCCATTTACATTCATGTGCCGTTCTGTGAAACCCACTGCCTGTACTGCGGATTTTACAACCGCGCCTGCGGCAGAAAAGAAAGTGCAGGGTTCACCGATGCCCTGCTGCGGAAAATCGACCTTTGGCAGACGTATGCAGCGGTGACCCGGGGACCGGTCCATGCGGTCTATATCGGCGGCGGCACCCCTCCGCCTTAGAGGCCCATGATCTGGAGCGCCTGCTCAAAACCGTCAAAACCGGGTTTCCCCTGGTCAATGACTGTGAGATTACCGTTGAAGGCCGGATTCACAGTTTCAGCCCGGAAAAAATCGATGCGTGCCTGGCCGGCGGAGCCAACTGCTTTTTCATCGGGGTACGGACCTTTCACACCGACCTGAGACGATCTATGCGGCGGATTGCGGACCGGGACCGGATCATTGAATTCCTCGAAAAATTGAAAGCCGGTGGGCGGGCCGTGGTAGTGATCGACCTGATCTACGGCTTTCCAGGTCAAACCATGGAGATGTGGCGCCGGGACATCGGCGATTTCCTGTCCCTGGACCTGGCCGTGATCGGCATCTTTGCCGCGCTCACAAAAACCAGCAGCCTGATGGTGGCCCTCATAGGGGCGGCATGACCCCGCTGTATCCGGTCCGTTTCGGCCGAGAAGATGCACTCATGGCCGGCCTCACCCTGGCGGTCCTGACCGCGGCCCTGATCCTGCAGCTTGTTCTCAGGGGGAATTCCGGGGGGATGATCTAATGATTGTCATGGATCAGATCTCCTATGTGTATCCGTTTCAACCCCATGCGGCGGTTTCCGGTTTCAGCCTGCGGGTCGATCCAGGGGAGGCTGTGCTGATCACCGGTGCCAGCGGATGCGGAAAATCCACCATTGTCCGCCTGATCAACGGACTGTGTCCCCATTTTTCAAAGGCCGGCTCACGGGGTCCACTGCGGTGAACGGCAAAGATTCCCTCACACGGCGCCTCGATGAGATCGCCCTGGATGCGGGGACCCTGTTCCAGGACCCGGAACTCCAGTTTTTCGCCACTTCCGTGGAAGACGAGATCGCTTTTGTCCATGAATGGCGGGAATTCTCCCCCTGGCTGTAAGGCAAAAGGTAGACCGGGCAGCGGAGCGGTTCACCCTGGGCCCCCTGCTACACCAATCCATCCTCTCCCTGTCCGAAGGGGAAAAGCAGAAAGTGGCCCTGGCCGGCATCATCTCCCTGGATCCCCGCGCCCTGGTGCTGGATGAGCCCACCGCCAATCTCGATCCCGAATCCACCCTGGATCTGGCCCGAATGATCATGGATCTGAAGCGTCAGGGCATGGCCATCGTTATCGTGGACCACCGGCTGTACTGGCCTGAATCCGCGGGACCGCCGTCACCTCAGGTCAGCTGCTGGAACGGGCCGGCATTGTGCTACAAAACACCGACCATCAGCTTCACATGCAGACCGTCAGAGATGAGTTGCTCCAGTCCACGGACACCTGCCGCCAGTTGAAAACTGGACCGAATATTGATGTGATCCTCAATTTGTTCGGCCTGGACGGCCTGTCTCCCCGCCATCCCCAGTCCCTTTCCGGCGGGGAAAAACAGCGCCTGGTGATCGCCTGCGCCATGATCAGACAACCCGATATCCTGATACTGGACGAACCCACCAGCGGCCTAGACAAAAAAACCTGCACCTCATTGCCAGTGCCATCCGCCGAACCGCGGACAACGGCACTTGCGTATTGTTGATCAGCCATGATCTGGAGCTGATCAGCCGCTGCTGCGACGGTGCCCTGCACCTGCCTTTGAAACCGTTTATTCATAAGGAGACAAATCATGTATGATGCATTCCTGACCGATGAAAACCGCCAGACCGTACGAAGTACCGTGGCAGCCGATCCGGGCATCCTGCTGGACCGGCTCGCCGCAACCCCGGGCATCCCTGAAGCCGCCGCCGCCGAACTGCTGGACCCCGGCATGTGCACCACCCTCCCGGCCGGCGCGTTTACGTCCGTCTGGCAAGCGATGATCCAGTGGGAAAAATAACCCTGATCACCCACACCCGGAGGCGATTCTGGAGATCCGGGGCCGGATTCCCCCGGGGAATTTATCCATGGATATTTCAACATCGGTGATCCTGACAACCCCATTGCCGGCCACATCAAAGCGGAAGAGATACAGTCCATCTGCCTGGTGTCAAAACCGGTCATGAGCCTGGAGAGCCACTCGGTTCGATTTTACCGGAAAAGCGGGACCCTGCTGCTTGCCGTCTATGTGGGCAGAAACGGCAAGGAAGTGATCCCATCGGTGAAAAAAAGTTTCATGGCGTTAAAGCAGTCCGCCGGACAGGAGGTGAGATCATGAAATCCTTGGTGGTATATTCATCCCGCACCGGCAATACCCGGAAAGAATGGCCAACATCAAAGCGGCGGAATCCCACCCGGATGACGCGGACCTGGAAATGGCAAAAGCCGCCTTCCGGGAGATGATCCATGACATTGAACCAAAAGTGACGTCATGAGGGCCATGAGCGATACAGAGATTCAAACTGTTTTGGTCCGGGCCCGGCATAGACTGGTGGGCGGGTGTCTCCTGCATGGGGACCGGGCGGTTCGATCAAAACCCCCGGACGATCCTGAAGGGATTTGACCTGCGGGGAAAACTTCGGTCATCGCCCACCTGGTGCGACGTTTCAAATCCGAGGGAGCCCGGGTGGCCGTGGCCACGGGAGATGATACTTTCTACCAAAAGGAACTGGGCATTCCGGCCGTCAGGGGATTGGGTGATTATATCTGTCCGGACCATTACTATGTTGCCAACCTTGAAGAAGTGCATGACTGGAGCAGGCAACAGCAGGCCGATCTGCTATTCATCGAAACGGCCGGACTGTGTTTCCGGCACGGGCAAGGACGGGGTCCCTGAAACCGTATCCGGCCTGACCCTCACGGCAGGGGAATGCCTGGCCGTGGTTGGGCCTACAGGTTCCGGGAAAAGCGAACTGCTGTCCGACATCGATCAGATGGCCTCCAGAGATACCCTCAGCGGCCGCCGGGTTCTTCTAAACGAAACCCAACCGGCCCGATCCGTGTATGAAGATGGGATCGTGGCCCAGCTTTCCCAGAAAACCGGATTCCTCATGGACGGCTCCGTGGCGGATTTCATCCGCCTGCAGGTGTTGAGCGGCGGACAGTCCCGGGCGTTGATGATCGCGGACATCGCCTGTATTTTCGATGCCCCGGTGGTGCTGATCGATGAAATCGAAAACGCAGGCATCGACAAGCTCAAAGCCCTGGCCGTGCTCATGGAGGGCGTCAAGCTGATCATTGTGTCAACCCACGACCCCATTTTGACCCTCATGGCCGGGAGCTGACGGATGCCGGTTTAAAGGAACCCTTTCCCTTTGTCCGGGTGGTGGCGGCGGTCACCCTGATGATTATTTACCATAAAAGAGTTGACCCGCCCCCGCAGGGGTGGACCGACCTGTGCCGGGAGGACTTGGCCGGTGAGGTCGTGATTCCCCCGTACAACACCCCGGCCCCGGCCCTCTATGTCCATTGCATGGGAAGCCTGTTCGGAGAAAGGGGAAAACAGCGGCGGCCCGGGCCCATGCAAAACTGTTTCCCCAGGATATCAACCAGTATGTGGACGCCGGTGTGTACAAGGCGGGGATGGTGTTTCCGGCCCTTGCCCGCACCTTCCGGCTGGGCATGGCCCGGGCGGTCTGGCTCCGGGAAGGGGCCGTGGTCATTCCCTTGCTCGCCTTTTTGAAACACGGTGCTGGGAAAGAGGCTGTCAGGGCCCTTCACGCCCTTTTTCGGAAAAATTCAAACCATTATCGCGGAAAGCGGGTTGTTCTGCCGGTACCCGGGTGGACCTCAAAGGCCCTAGGCCAGGTTTCAGAGGATCGGGTTGTCATGGATGAAATGGTGGTCACGGCAAGGGGGGTGCCGAGCCTGCTGTCGGAAACCCCGGGAGGAGTCGGCGTGGTGGCCGCCGGAGAGATTTTCCGGCAGCAGCCCGTGAGTGTGGCCGATGTCACCTATCCGGATAATTCCCGCCGGATGGCAAGCCTGGTTCACACCTTTCTGCCCGGAAACCCGGTCCGGAACGAGTCGATCCTCAACCTGTACTTTCAGGAGATCGACCGAAACGTCCGGATCGATCAGCTGCCCTCTCCCATGGGCATTGCCGGCATTTTTCCTTCGGCCAACCACCAGACATGGGGCCTGGCGGTGGTTTAATGTCCTGAATGCCGGGGACGCCGGGGTGGACGTGTGGACCTGATGCGGGCCGACAGTGACGAACTATACGCCTGGGTCCGGCCACCTAATCCCGCCACCTCCAACCCGCAGCTGCCTACTCTGACATTTTACACCACCGGGGCCGCCACCACGCCCCAGCTGCCATTCTGGGCCGGAGCCCTGAACAACATGGATTTCTTTCTTTCCCGCCATATGCCCCCGGAGAGGCGCCGAAAGGCCGCAACATACTGGCTATAAAAGATGGGACTGGCAGACGCGGCCCCAAAAAAGCCCTCGGAAATGATCGGGGGCATGAAACAGCGGGCCCTTGCGTGCTGTTTTGCCCTGGCCCCGATCAATGAGATGGGGGCAACCCTGATACACATCGGTTCCGCACCGGTGAGAATCGATCCGATTGCCTGACATTCCCGGCCGGGTTCCTGGTTTAAGGCCTCAATAAAAAAACCAAAAAACAACTTGACAAACAATTCCGTCCATGAAATATAAGGCCAATATTTTTTGTTAGTTATGATTAACTTTTATCTATTTTAAAAAAATAGTTTTCTTACAAATTAAATAAATTGCTTACATAACTTGATCAGGGAAAACATCATGACACTTGACCAACTCAGACCAGGAAGCAGTTGCACCATCACTGGACTGTCCGCAGCCAACATCCTGGGACAGCGCCTTTTGGACATGGGAATTTTTCCGGGCCTGTCGTTGCGGGTGATCCGAAACGCTCCCCTGGAGGACCCCATGCAGGTGGAAATCGAGGGATATTCCATCAGCCTTCGCCATGAAGAAGCCCGGCTTGTCGAGGTGGATACCGATGAAGACCGATAAGATGGTCGTAGCCCTGGCCGGCCAGCCCAACTGCGGCAAATCCACGGTGTTCAATGCCCTGACCGGGGCCCGCCAGCATGTGGCCAACTACCCCGGGGTCACCGTGGAAAAGATGACCGGATGGTACTGGTACGGAGATGTGAGGGTGACCGTGGTGGATCTGCCCGGCACCTACAGCCTGACTTCTTATTCCCCGGAAGAACGGGTGACCCGGGATTTCATCCTGCACCAGAACCCGTCCGTGGTGGTCAATACCATGGATGCGTCCAACCTCAAGCGGTGCCTTTATCTCACTTTTCAGCTTCTGGAGATGGAAAACCCTTTGATCCTGAACCTGAACATGATGGATGTGGCCCAACACCGGGGTCTGACAATCGACGTCAAATCCCTGTCCCGGAACCTGGGGGTTCCGGTGGTGCCCACGGCCATCACAAAAGGCAAAGGCAAAGCCGATCTCCAGGCAGCGATCCTGGAAACCGCTGAAAAGGGAATGCCCGGCACTCCGGCCCGGGTGGATTACCGGGAAATGACCGACTACATCACTTCGGTCCAGGAGCGGATCACCGCCGTGACTGATCTGGGGGACCGGTATCCGTTGAGGTGGCTGGCCATAAAACTCATGGAAGGGGATGAGGCGGTGAGGGATATGGTTCGGGAAAAAACCGGGAACTACGCCCGACTGCTGGCTTTGGTGGATCAGATCAGGCAGGATTTCAAGGCCGCCACAGGAACTGCCCCGGACATGCATGTGGCCAATTGCCGCTACCGGGCCGCCGAAGGGATCGCCCGGCCATGTGTCACCCGGTCCGCCAAAACCGGAAAAAGCCTTTCCGACCGTATTGATGCCCTGGTCTGCCACAAGATAGCCGGACCGGTGTTCATGGTCGGGGTGCTTTGGACTCTGTACTACCTGTCCATTGTCCAGGGATACCAGATCACCAACTATACCTGGCCGTTGCTTGCCGCGTTCCGGAACCTGGTGTCGGACCTCCTGCCGGTATCCGGGTTCATTGATGTGCCCCTGACCCGGTCCTTTTTCCTTTGGCTGGTGGATTCGGTGAACGCCCTGCTTAACTATATCCCCATCTTTCTGATCCTGTTCGCCTGCATCGCGTTTCTGGAGGACAGCGGATACATGCCCAGGATGGCGTTTATCATGGACCGGCTGTTCAGCCGTTACGGGCTGCACGGCCAGTCCACCCTGCCCATGGTCCTGGGGGGCATCTATGTCGGAGGATGTGCGGTCCCGGGGGTGATGTCATGCAAGGGCATCCCGGACGAGCGGTCCCGCCTGGCTACCATCTTGATCATCCCCATGCTCAACTGCCTGGCCAAGGTACCCCTGTACGTGCTGCTCATCAACATCTATTTTGCCCAGCACAAGGGATGGGCCATGTTTTTTATCTCCACCATCAGCCTGATGCTGGTGCTACCGGTGTCCAAGCTGCTGACCCTGACCGTGCTCAGGAAAAAGGAAACCGCCCCGTTCGTCATGGAAATGCCGCCCTATCACCTGCCCACTATCCGGGGAGTGCTGGGACGGGCCCTGGAACGGGTTTGGCTGTTCATCCGGAAAATTTCCACCATTGTGGTGGCCGTGGCTGCGGTCATTTTTGTGCTGCTCCAGTTTCCCGGCATCGGGCCGGAGCGCATGGCCCATTATGAAAACAGAAAAACCGCCGCCATGGACACATTTTTTAAACAAATCGCCGGCACCGGATTTGAAAACGATATGTCAGACGGCAATCTCATGGCCATGATCCGTTTCTGGGAAGCCTACAAAAATGAAAAAATGGGTCTCAAAAGCGCAGAAGCGGCCCAGTCCCTTGATGCAGAGTTCAAGGAGGCCAATGACCGATTTTTCACCCTGGTGAAACCCGGCAAAAACCGGGATGCCAAAAAAGTGAACCGGGCACTGATAACCCTGATCCGGGCGAGGAACCAGTTGCTCCAGGAAATGCAGGCCGCACGGATCGACAACAGTTTCCTGGGGTATGCGGGCAAAGCCCTGGTGCCCCTGACCCAGTGGGCCGGGTTCAACTGGCGGGTGAATGTGGCTTTGTTGGGGGCTTTTGCCGCCAAGGAAAGCGCCGTGGCCACCCTGGGGGCCCTGTATGAACAGGAAGATGCCAGTGAATCCCTGGAAACCCGCATGGCAAGAGGTGAAAAAGACTTCACCCCGCTTCATGCCCTGGCATTGATGATGTTTATGGTGCTGTATCCCCCGTGCCTGGCCACCACCATTGCGGTGAAGATCCAGTCCGGGTCGGTCAAGTGGATGCTTTTGCCATGGGCTACCCCATGGTGCTGGGGCTGGCAGCCGCCAGCCTGATTTTCACCGGCGGCAGTGTCTTGGGCCTTTCCGGGCTCCAGGCCATGGCCGCCTTTTACCTGCTGGCACTGGTCATCACCATTGCGGCCGGGTTTATCGCCCCGGCCAGGACCGGCACCAGTGCCGCATAATCCGTGGCCGGTCCGATGGGCGGTCCGGCGAATTCAACCCTTAACCAATTGAAATGAAACCATTATGTTAAATGAAAGGAGTCACCCCATGACACATGTCAAAACCCTGCTGGCCATTCTTGTATTCGGGCTGTTTTTCACCGGCATCAGCCAGGCCCACACCCCGCTGTTCTCCTGCTATGACAACGGAGACGGTTCCGTCACATGCGAAGGCGGTTTTTCCGACGGATCCTCCGCCGCCGGTGTCGCGGTCCGGGTGGAGGATAAGGACGGAAAGGTACTGATGGAGGATAAGCTGGACGAATTCAGCGAATATACCGTGAAAAAACCGTCCCAGGAATTCACGGTGATATTCGATGCCGGTGAAGGCCATCAGATCAAAGTGCCCGGCAAGGAGATTTTCTGAAATTCCCTCTGCCGCCTCCAGGTTTTTCGCATGACCTGTTGTGTCTGTCCCAGGCATGACAACCGTAAGTTCAGGTTCCACGAGCGTGTTGAACACTTCTGTTAATTTCAATTCACATTGATTAAAGGAAAAAAAATGAAAAAAAGGATAGTTACTCTCATAAGTTTGGTATCACTTATATTGTCATCTCAGGCTTTCGCTCATTTCCAGCTCATCTACACCCCGGATGCGGCTTTGGAAAACGGCGGAAAAGTCCCCCTGGCCCTGGTATTTACCCATCCATTCGATGCGGGACACACCATGGACATGGGTGTCCCGGAACAGTTTTTGTGCTGCAGAGCCGGGGGAAAATCCGATCAAAAAAATTGACCTGCTGGATACCCTGGTACCGGTTTCTTGGCAGAGCCTGACCAATTCCGGCAAAGCATATAAAACCGATTACACAGCCCGGGGCGGAGACCATATTTTCTGCCTGGTGCCGGACCCCTATTTTGAAGCGGAAGAGAATGCCTATATCCAGCAGATGACCAAGGTGATCATCAATGTGGGCGGCATTCCCGGGGCCTGGATGGAACCGGCGGGACTTTCGGCGGAAATCGTGCCCCTGTGCAAACCCTATGACCGCTGGACCGGCAACGTGTTCCAGGGCAAGGTGCTGTACAACGGAAAACCCGTACCCGGTGCGGAAGTTGAGGTCGAGTATCTGAACCACGACCTCCTGACCGATCACAACGTGTTTGCAAAAACCCCGGCGGTCAAAGCCCCCAGAGTTCCTTTGAACTGCAAACCATTTTTGCCGATGACAACGGTATTTTCACCTTCGGCATTCCCAAGGCCGGGTGGTGGGGATTTGCAGCACTGGGTCTGGACGAGGAAGCCACCCATAAAGGCAAACCCTGCTCCAAAGATGCCGTCATCTGGATCAAGGCCGTGGACATGTAACCGCTCTGATCTAACGTAAAAAAACATTGTCAGGTGCCTCTCCTCATTTTCCGGATTGGTTAATGGAAACCGAGGAGTCAGGCCCTGACTGACAAAAACAGTTCTCGAAGAAAAAGAAAAAAAGGAAAAGGAAAAAAATGAAGCTGAAACAGATCTCTGCAGTACTGCGTACGGCATTATGCCTGATGATCTTCTCCTTTCTGACGTCTCCGGCCATGGCCCAGGACGACGACATCTCGCGCACGGTGGGAGGTGTCAAAAGCATGGAGGACCGGGTACGGCACCTGGAAGAGGCCATCGGCGCCGGAGGCGAAGGCCGGAGCTGGTTTGACCGCATCGACATCTCGGGATTGATTGAAATCGAAGCCATGCACCACCAGGCCGATTCTTCCGACCCGGCGGCAGCGGATGAAGAAGAAAGCGATATTGATCTGGCCACGGTGGAGGTGGCCTTGGATGCCGCCGTCTCCGATCATGTGGACGGGCATGTGCTGTTCAAATACGAGGAAGATGACCTGTTTGTGGATGAAGGGTTTATTACCCTGTCCGGAATAGATAATTTTCCGGTCTTTCTGACAGCCGGCCGGCAGTACCTGCCGTTCGGCAATTATGATTCTCATTTTGTGACCGATCCGCTGACCCTGGTACTGGGGGAGACCAATGACGGGGCCGTGGTGGTGGGATCCAGCCTTGCCGGCGACACCGTGGAAATCTCCGCCGGCCTGTTCAACGGGGCCGTGAATGAAACCGAAGATGACGACATGGTTGACAGCGTGGTGGCAGCCGTATCTTTCCAACCCTTTGAAACAGTCCTGATGGGATTGTCCTACACCTCGAACCTGATCTCTTCGGACGGGTTTTCCGAAGCGGTCGTCACTGGCTCCGGCACGGTCACGGACATGGTGGGAGGCTGGAGTGCCTTTGTCACGGCAGCCTTTCTGGAAAGGTTTACCTTCATTGCTGAATATGCCGCCGCCATGGATCACTTCAAAGCCGGAGAGATCTATGACGTAACCGACACCCAGGACCGGAAACCGGCTACCTGGAACCTCGAACTGGGGGTTTCGGTCCTGGAAAATCTGGAACTGGCCATCGGTTACGGCGGTTCCGATGACGGTGGGGCGGATTTCCTGCCTGAAACCCAGTACGGGGCCGTGGCCAACTGGGGTATTTTGACAATACCAACCTGGCCCTGGAATACCTGAGAGGGGAATTCGATGATGATGCCATGGAAACCGATACGGTCACTGTGCAGCTGGCCATCGAATTCTAAACATCCTGCAGCATCCTTCCCTTCAGAATTCCCGGGTGTTCTGCCATCCCGGGAATTCCCTCTCTGCCGAGGCCTCCCCTGGCCCCGGCAGAATCATTTTTCATTCAGTCATTCAGGCAGCGGGGTCATTATCAAATTGGGCGGCCATGGTTTCATACAGGTTTGTCAGGACTTTGCGGTGCTCGGCCAGATCCAGGGCATCTTCGGTCACCATCAATAAGCCGAGGAGCCTTTCCGTCTCCGGGGTCAACACCGCAAATGCCCCCTTCTCCTTCAATGCGACCATGACGGTGCGGACCGACAGGAAATCCAGGGCCTGTTCCAGCAGTTCCGGTGTGATCCGGGGCAGGGCTTCAAACACATGTCCGCCCGGATTTGTCACGGCTTCGGCCTCCTTGGGCATTGTTTTGGCAAAAAGCTGATCGTGTCTGAGCCGGTGGGCCCGGAAAAGGTCCGGCAGGATACGGTTCTTGCGCCCCCTTTTTTCAGCACTTCGCGAAAGGCCAGTATCACGTCCCGGTAACGGGATGCCGCCAAAAAGCCGTTGCCTGATCGCGGATCGCATCCGGGTTCAGGGATTGCAAGTTTCTTTGTTTTTCATTTCTGAGGCGCTGTTTCTGCTTGTTTTTTTCTTTCTGACTTTGGCCATACAGCGAATATCATCTCTCTTGTCAGCTTGTCGTTCAGGGCCATATCAAACCCGTTCCGGCAGGTAAAATCAAATCCATTTTGATTTTACGCGGTACTTTTTATATGCAAAGTACGGCGCTAACTCCTGAACGCTTTCATAGGTATCACAGGTGAATGCAAATCAATCACAAATGCATGTGCATGAATGTTCCGGATGAGGGCCGTTTTCCCGGTCTCCCCGGGGCAACTCAGTGTGAATCTGTCTCCGGGGTCTTTCGTTCATTGTCGATCTGAAAGGTCAGGGTGGCGGTCAGCTTCATGTGCAGGTATTTTTCTCGATCCTTTTCCGGTGCGGGTCCGGTGACTGCATACCGTACAAACCACCGTCCCGGATGGGGAACGGGAATGGACAACCGGGACCCTGTCACCGGTGTCCTGGGATGAAAATGGTCCTCTGACTCGGTGGAGAACCCCATATAGGTGGCATCCCAGACCCCTTCACCGGCATAGGGCTTTCCATCCATATAGATATCCAGATCCAAGGTATCTCCAGCCCTGAGATGAAAAATATCCTCTACCGGCGCCAGTTCCAGAAAAAGGCCAGTCCGGGCCGGGAAGACAACGGAAGGGAATTCACAACGCACATAGGTTTTGGCGAATTGCCGGGAATAATAGCTTTTATGAATTTCAGCCGCCTGCTCCCGAACATGTTCCATGGGTCGGATGGCATGGCGGTCCCGGCCTTTTTTATCGATGTACATGGTAAAGTATCCGGGGGTGGTTTCTGCGGTCAGTATCCAGGTGCCGGGGGTGTCATAGCTGACCATGTATGAATGAAGCGAGGTCTCATCCCGGATGGGTGCTTCGGACACTGTGCCGTCCGGGGAAGTGATCCGCACTTGTTTCAACTTCTTTCCCCGGACCCCGTCCGCCACCGGCACATAATGGCCGTAGCAGAAAAACAGGGGCATGGACTTGCCTTTGTCTGCCGCATACTGCGTGGACTGGATATACAGGGAATGAGCCGAAACGTCTGAAAGCGGCGCCAGCAGGAGAAGGCAAACCACTGCCGGGACGATGGCCCCAGCCAATTTCCTTGAGCCTGTTCTGTGTTTCGTTTTCATTTTTTCTCCTTTGTCGATGTGTCTGATCCGTTTGATTCGCTCTTGATCTGACCGGTACCGCAGCTGTCGCAGCCGCAGGAGCCGCAGGAGCCACCGTCAGCAGACGTCGTTGACTTGACCTGCGGTAGAGGTAGTAGACGGCACCGGCAACGATGAGGCCGATAATGATGTTTTCCAGCATGGGTTTCTCTTCTCCATTTTGCAGGCGGATGACCGCCTGCGCCTTGATTATAATTCAGGGTCCGTCAGCAGGGCAGCGACCATACCGTAAATGCCGGTAACCGCCACCAGGCGAATAAAACAAATGGGTTTTTCTGTCCAATTCCTGAGATATTGTCAAGATAGTTTATTGGAATACCGCAACCATCCCGGCAGGCCCAAAGCCAGACGCGGAAAATGGATTTTCAAGCACTGTCAGTTCTTCGACAGTCATTCCATGTGGCCTCCGCATCTGGAAATCAATACCAGGCTCAGTACCTCCCCTGACCTGCCGAAAAAGGCGACGATTTCATCGGTCAGACCAGCCGGATGGGGTATAGAAATCAGGGCAGTTTTCTCCTATTTGACCAGTCTGGCCGAATTGGCCACCACAAAAACCGAGCTGCCGTGATGGAACAGGGCGGCCAGCCAGGGGGAAAGAACTCCGGCTGTGGCCAGGGCAATGCCCAAAGTATTGAACGCGATGGCCCAGGCGTAGTTCTGATTGATGGTCCGGGACAGGCATTTTCCCATCTTAATGACCGTTGCCAGGGCCGAGACATCTTCCCGTAAGACAATAATATCCGACGACTGAATGGCCAGGTCTGCCTTGGTGTGGCCCATGGACACCCCCACATCGGCCTCGGCCAGGGAAATTGAATCATTGACTCCGTCTCCGGCCATGAGTGTGATGCCCCGTGTTTGACCTGCCGGACCAAAGCCTGTTTTCATGAGGTTTCAGCCCCCACTGCCAATCGTCGGCACCGACCTCTTTGGCCACCCGCCGGGCTTCGGCCTCATCACTGTCTCCAGTGGCAAGGGTCACTTGTTCCACCCCTATAGTGCGCAACCGCCCTCCCAGGCCCAGGGTATCCTCCCGAAGCCGATCCTGAATCTCAATCACGCCGGCGGTCTCATGATCCAAGGCCACCCAGACCCCCTTTCCTTCAATGAAAAATTCCCAGGCCACTGGAATACTCAAATCCTGAAACAATTCCGAAGAACCGATGACCACTTCATGGCCCAGGACCTCGGCTTTGACACCCTGGCCAGGAATATCTTCCGACCGCAGGGCCTGGGGGAGCTTCAGGCCCCTTTCCCGTGCCGCCGTCTCCACTGCCCGGGCCACAGGGTGGTTAAATCCGCTTTCAACGGCGGCAGCCACACGTAACATTTCGTTTTCATCCATGCCCGGGGAATAAATTCCAGCCACCAGGGGCCGGGAAAGGGTCAGAGTGCCGGTTTTATCCAGGACCACCTGTTTGACCCGGCCAGCCAGTTCCAGGGGTTGCCCGCCCCGGACCAGAATCCCACAACGGCTCAGTCCCCCGATGGCGGCGGCAAAAGCCGTGGGCACCGAAAGCGCCCAGGCACAGGGGCAGGCAATGGCCGTCACCGCCGCCATGCGCATCAGGCCGGCGGTGGCATCACCGGTGATCCATACCGTAACGCCGAACACGCCCAACGCATACACCACGACACCGGAGATAAAAAACTGAACAATAATATCGGCCTTTCGGTGGATCTCAGGCTTAATTTTCAGGGATTTTTCCATTTCCCTGGCCAGGACATAAACAAACCCCTTATCCCCTTGCTTATCAGCTTTCACCGTCAAAGGCGCTGACACGGCAACGGCCCCGGCCAGCACCCTGTCACCGCTGGCTTTATGCACGGCAAAGGGTTCCCCCGTGACCACGGACTCATCCACTGAGGCACTGCCTTCGGCAATCTCACCGTCCACCGGGATCATCTCCCCGCAAGGTACCCGGACCAGGTCTCCGGGCGACACCTCTTCAACGGGCACCTCCCGGTGTCCGGCCCTGGTAACCACCTTTACGGTTTTCCGAGTCTCCCGGGTCATGGCGTTAATCCTTTGCCCGGTCCGTTCAATGATATAGAAGGACACAGCAAGGCCCATGCTGATGAACCAGGCCACCAGGGCTCCGCTCAAGGCCTGACCGGCCAGAAAGGAGACCGTCATCACTGTGAGCACCAGCAGGTCGGCAGTGACTTTTTTCATTTTAAAAAGGGCATTGACCAGAGCCTTGAGATACATGATGTAACAGACAAAATAAAAAGCCATGCCAACCCAAACGGCCGGCCCGATTTCCTGCCATTTCCCCAGGCCCAGGCAAAGCACAGCGCCCAGGGCAACCATTGTCCGTATGCCAAAACTTTTGCAGTCATCCTTTTCCTTAACCCGGCTGCAGGTTCCACTTTCGCCGGCTTCAACAAATAAGAATTAAATTATTATTAAATAATAATCTTTACTTGAAAGAAATTTATTAGTCAAAACTAACTATAACCTGTATATATCCATACTCCCTTGATATTGTCAAGTTGTTTTCCCGTCAGGCGCAGCGTTCTGGAAAAAAAATAGCACCGGGCCCGGAAAAGACCGTCAGCAGAGGCTCTGCATCATCAATACGACGGTATTCCGGTTACCGCCCTGATATTTGCAGGCTGTTCTATATGATGATCCGGACCCCTTCACCTCGTTTATCCATGAGAACGTGCCGGTCGGTGTTCACCCATTCGATGTCCGTCGATACCGGGCATCCGGCCCGCAGGCCGGTCAGTGTCTCTTTGCAGAATGCCTGCCGGTAGATGAGACTGTCAGCTGTCATGGTATTGGGAATTGTGCCCGGTGAGTGGATTTATAGCATTGTCAAATTTCTTCCGGATCAGCAGCAGCCATCCCCGCAGGAGGCGTTTTCCTTTCCCTTTATCCAGACCTGGATAATATAGGTGGCTCACCCCACCCCGGGGCTGACGGATATGGCATCTGCCGGACAGTTGTTGACACAGGCCCCGCATTCCATGCAGGCGTTGAAATCAACGATCCGGGATTTTTTTTCCTGCATCTCGAACACGGCATGGGGGCAGACCTCGATACATAGCCCGCAGCCGATGCATTTCTGTTCATCCAGCGCCAGGGTGGCCACATCCTCCAGATATCTGAAATCCTTCATTCTCTTCTCCTTGTCTCCGGAAAATTCTGACGGGTCAGAATGCGCTGTAAATCCAAACCGCCGCCGCCGCCAGCACCCCGGCCAGCTGCACGGGAAGAAACTGCTTCATCTCTTTTTCCACCCCGGAAGGGGAGGTGAACGGGGTGGCCCCAGTGAAATTCATGGCCAGGTGGGAACTGACCATCACGCTGAAAAGACACAGAGCAGCGGTTCCGGTTATGCTGCCGACCCCTGGAAAAATAACCGGAACCAGCAACAGGGCGCACAAACTTCCCATGAGAATGCCTTTGAAAGCAAACTTTCGTGACGGAATAAACGGCAGCAGCACCGGGGTCAGAATCGCACCGGAAACCAGGCCGGTGGCCAGGGCGATCAGGGATACCAGGCCCCTTTCCCAAGCCCTGTGAACGGAAAACGCCCCCGGACCGATACCGGAAAAGATTAACAATACAATGGCTGCGATGCCGGCGTGTTTTAACGCCATGCGAAATTCCACCGGTGTCAGTACAAACCGCTCAAACAGGGAAAACGTGATCTGGCGCATGAGCCTGTCCGCCTTTCTGCCACTGTTCAGAAACGCCGGGATATCCTCGGCCCTTACCGGGCCGTACACCACCCGAAAATCGGACTGCTTCTTCACATGCCGGGCTGACACCCCGGTAGCTCCCAGCTGGGGCACGATCACCCGATTATGGGTCACCACCTTTTGAAGAGACACTGCCTGGATTCGGTGGACCAGTTCTCGGGTGGAAAAGGTTTTTTTTCCTGCCGCGCACCAGACATTCACCCCGTTGGTGTCCAGCACCAGGATCCAGGCGCTGACCCCGCCGATGCCGGACCTCAGATGATCAAAGGTCAGCTTGAAATTGGCGGTCACCAGCACCTCGGAAGAGTCATCCGGAGATCCGATGGCGTAGAGCCCGGGGCTCACCGTGTACCGGTGACGTCGGATACCACACCGGACCGAAATGGTGGACAACCGGTCCCATTTATCCAGATCCCGCCGGATGACCGGAACCGGCCCGGCATGGGTGTCGATGAAACGGTCCACATGGCGGCACAGGTCATATCCGGCCTTTTCATAGACGGCCAGCGGGCGGGAAATTTTTAATGCACCTGACAAGCCCGAGATAGGCATGGCCGGCATGATCTGAACTCGGCTGGTTGACAGCGTGTGGCCTCTGTCCTGAAAAGGGACCCTGCCCGGAATTTCATTATTGTTGGCCCATTTGGGGTGTTTCCATCTCTTTTCACTATTTGCCTGTTGATATGGTTGGCATCCCATGCATCCGCATATTGTCTTATAAGATGCTCACAAGATGCTTGAATTGGTCCAGTATGGACTTATCCACGCAATAAAAGGTTTTGGGCCCGTCCACCTCTCCGCAGACAATGCCCGATTCCTTGAGTATCTTCAAATGCTGGCTGATGGTGGACTGGGAATGAGGGAAAATACCCACGATCTCCCCACAGATACAGGTATCGATCGCAATCAGGTGCTGGACGATTTTGATCCGGGTAGGATGGCCCAGGGCCTTGAAAATTTTTGCAGCCTGTTTCATTTCCATTATGAAAAATCCATTAATCGTTAATCGACATTCAACGATTACATGTTCATTTACTGCTGTCAACCCCTGAACGTCTTTTCCTGACAATATTTGGTATTGTGCCATATCCATCCGGCAGGCACGATATCTGTCAAATTCAATCGCACCATTGAAATGAACAATGAAACAACCCGATAATTTCGATTTTGTCCAGCTCAACCGAAAGCATCCGGAAATCCTGGTGTCCTGGGCGGGCCAGGCCCTGGTGGACCGGTGCCGGATGACCGATGTGTTTGAATACGTCATAATGTACTACGGCACCCCCGGCTCTGCCCACGGACAAAATTTTTGGCATCATCACGTTTGAACCGGGATGACGCTCACAGACAAACCGCCTTTCAATGGAAGCAGGGTGTTTCAATGAAAATGATGTAACACCGCTTCCAAGTGGGACAACCAGATGTCCACAAACGCATCCACCTCGGCCGTACCTTTCAGCACAGCGTGGCACTCAATTCCGGCACTTGAAAGAACGGATTTCCAGGAATCGTCCTCATCTCCGGCCATGTCGTTTTTGGCATGGTCTCCGGCCACAGACATGAACGGCAGCAGCCAGGCGGTTTTGACCTGATTGTCCTTCAGCCAGGACTCAATGACATCAATTTCCGGATATCCTTCCACCGCTCCAATGAACACCAGCGGATCCCGTTGCTGGGCCTGAAACATCAGGGCCGGATAAAACGCATTGGCCGGATGATGGGTGCCGTGGCCCATGAAAACCACGGCCTCTTGTTTTTTTCTTTGGGCTGGGATCATTTCAAACAGAGCCTCCACGGCTTTTTCCATCGATGCCTGGTCGGCCAGGAGAGGATGTCCCAGAATAAGTTTGTCAAAGTCCCCTATGGATTTATACGCCCCCACTACCCGTCTTAAATCGTGATATTCTGCGCCTGCAACGGTGTGCAGGCTCTGCACCGCCACATGGGAAAACTGCTCATCTGCCATCCGGGCCAGGGCCATGGCCGGCGAATCCAGGTGATTCCCCTGTTTGGCCAGTTTATGCCGGATTATCCGGGAGGTGTAGGCCCAGAATACCGGAATGTCCGGCCAGGCTTCCCTGACCCTGGCATCAATGGTTTCAAAAGAAACCCGGGCGCTGGGGTCACTGGAACCGAACGCCACCAGCAGGATACCGGTCTTTTTTTCTTTTGATGCACCATGATGCCCGGCAAATCCCGCACTGGCTGAAATGAGCAGCAGTCCAGCTGCCAGAACAACAAACATAAAGCGATTCATCACTGGTTTCATTTTTTCTCCTCAAAACAAACGATGTATTTTGCCCGGGGAAAAAACAACCATCCCCGGACCGGTTGACGATCGATCCGGGGATGCCCTGATTTGTCCACAGATGGTGAAAAACCCCTTGTCCGCGAGGATTTTTCATTTGCCGGCCCTTTTTGTCGTTTTCGAGTCCGGCACAGACGGGATACCGCCAATGCGGTCCCATCCTTTTTCCAGGCAGGTCTTCTGACTTTCGGATCTTCCTTTGACGCTGCGCCTTCCCAACCGGGTTCATCCGGCCAGTGGCGGGTATGCAGCTCAAGTCCCCGATTACAGCGACGGGCCCGTCCCGGATTTGCACCGGGTTCCCTTTTCATCCACACATGTGGAACCTGAAAAACATAAACCTTATATATTTGATACGTCGTTAGCCTAAAGCAGATTTTACTATATTGTCAACAGCAAATCAGGGCACCTGACGGCATTGGAGGACTGTCCCGCTCATTCCCAGGTTCTGTCATAACGGGTTAATAGCAGGACAACGGTTAATAACAGGCAGCCAGTGCCAGGGCTCTTTTCAGCCGTTCCAGCAAAAATCCGATCACTTCCGGATAATGGGCCAGGCCTTTGAACAACGGTTTTTGCCCGTGCTGGACCATCGGGCAGTCCACCCAAAACCCCATGGCTTCCAAAACTGTGCGCCAGCTCTCTTCAGAGCCCATCAAGTCGTCTCTGGCATGCATACCGGCAAAATACATCATGGGGATGATCCGGGCTTTGGGGAATCGATTTGCCAGACCCTGTTTTTTCATGCGGGCAAACACGGCCTCATGATCCGGGATTCCTTCAATGGCGGCTGCCTGGACATTGGGGTACCGGTCTCTCACCAGCTTTTCCAGTCCCATGTACACAATATTGACGGGATCCGCTGCCAGGGGGGTGCCATGCAGGGCCAGCAGGTTCACCCCCTGTTCCGGCGGCAGAAAATGCGGTTCCAGTACCGCCAGCACCTGCCTGACAAAAGGCCACCTGTGAAACAAAGTTTCCCCCATGAACACCCGCAGACCGGGAAATACACACAGGTTTCTTCCATCTGCCGGTATTCGGTACCGGGAAACACATGCAGCGGCTGCACCACCGCCCTTCGAAATCCCTGTGCCTCCACCCGGGCCAGGGTTTGCTGCAGACTGGGCAGTCCAGTTTTCTTTCTGATGATTTCCGAGGTATACGCCCAGAAAATGTCATGGTCCGGGAACGTATCCGTCAGCCGAGCCTCAAAAATGTCCAGAGCCGCTCTGGCACTGGTGGTGGAACCGAAAGCGGCAATCACAATGGCGGGTGTTTCCTTGAGTGTGGGCAGCTGCATCTTGCGGCCGATATATCCTTGTGGGTGCATGATCCCTCGTTTTGTTCGGGTCAGTGTTTGACATATGGCATCCTCCATGACACGTTATAAATGAAGAATCTTTGAATCGCAAGCAGGTTAGCACCTGGCGGCGGCACCAGACAAAAAATCACTTGACAAAAAAATCAAGACCCCATAGTAACGGATATCTTCAAGGTGCTCATTTTGAGCTGAAAAGGGAACCCTGTGAAATTCAGGGACGGGCCCGCCGCTGTAAACGGGGACCACCGCTGCAATGATGTCACTGTACTGTAGGGTATGGGAAGACGCGGCCAGTAGGATGATCCGTGAGTCAGAAGACCTGCCTGGGGAGTGTGGGTTTTTTCCGTGGACAAGAAAAAATTCCGTTCAAGATCTTGTGTTAAAAAGGGAAACCCTGGATCGATTCACTCGGTCCGGGGTTTTTTGATCTCCGGACCGGCAATTCGTGTACACAGGAGAAAAAAATGAAAAAACAAAGCATGTACTGGACGCTGATCACCGTTTTCTGGATGGCGGCGATCAACGGAGCCTCTGCCGATGAGATCAATAAAACGGCCGTACCCACCATGGATCAGGTGGTGGTCTCAGTCACCCAGACTGAAACCACGACATCGGATATCGGCGGCAACAGCGTCACGGTGATCACAACCGAAGAAATTGAACAGAGAAACCCCCATACCGTGCTGGATCTTCTCAAAACCGTGCCCGGGGTCTTTGTCACCTCCAGCGGGGGCATGGGCACCACCTCATCGGTGTTTATCCGGGGAGCGGACTCAAAAAACACACTGGTGATGCTGGACGGCATTATTCTCAATGACCCCTCCAATGCCAACCGGTCTGCAGATCTCTCAGATATCAACCTGGATCAAGTGGAACGTATCGAGGTGGTCAGAGGAGCCATGAGTGTGATGTACGGCAGCAATGCCACTTCCGGGGTCATCAACATCATTACAAAAAAGGCACCCGGGATCCCGAGATCCATGCCTCAGTCCAGGGCGGATCTTTCGGCACCTGGAAAACCGGGGGCCATGCCTCCGGGGCCCTGGACAGGCTGACCTATGCGGTGTCCGGGTCCTATCTGACCCGGGAGGGATTTTCCATTGCCGACAAGGACAATTCCCACATTCCCCAGGGCGGCAACACCGATGAAAAAGACGGATATGACAATCTCACGCTTTCGGGCAGCTTCGGCTTCGATTTCAATGACGATTTCACGGTTTCATCCACCCTGAGATACGTGGATTCCGAGGTGGAACTCGATGATTATGAGGGCGGATATTCCGGAGACAATATCAGCTCCTCCTGGGTACCAGACCCGACCACCGGCACCTGGGTCAACACCCTGGTCCCCAACCCGGACGGCCCCACAGCCAAACGGTCTGAATCCGAACAGCTCGCAGGACAGATCGGCGTCCATAACTGGTTTGCCAGCGGCTGGTTCGAATCCATTCTGTCCTATAAATTTTCAAGAAACGACCGGCAGGCCTATGACAATGACAATTTGCCCTGGTATGACTATAAAGGCAGGTCAGACGAATTTTCCTGGCAGGGAAACATGAATTTTGACACCCATGTGCTGTCTCTGGGTGCCGGATATTTTAACGAAGCCATGGAAAGCCTGAGCAGCGGGGTGCCTGATATCGACACCCACACCCTGAGCTCCTGGGTTCAGGATCAGTTTTTTTACGGGGAAAACCTGGTCCTGATTGCCGGAGCCCGGCTGGATGACCATCAGTCATTCGGTAGAAAAACCACGTTCAGAATCGCACCCGCCTATGACATCCCGTCCACCGGCACCCGCCTTAAAGCCAGCTTTGGCACCGGTTTCAGATCCCCGTCCCTGTATGAGCTTTTTTCCGAATATGGAAACCCGGATCTTGAACCGGAAAAAAGCCGGGGCTGGGACCTGGGAGTGGAACAGAAATTTGAGGATCACCGGCTGACTTTGGGCATGACCTACTGGGAAATGGATTTTGAAAACCGCATCGGTTATGACTGGCTCATCTCGAAATACAACCAGCTCGAAGGAGACACTGAAACCCGGGGCGTGGAATTATCGGCTGCCTGGACACCGATCAGAGACCTGTTTTTCAATATCAACTACACCTATACCCACACCCGAGACCCGGAAGGCAACCGCCTGGTCCGACGTCCCGAAAACCAGGTGGGACTGACCGCCTCCTACCGGTTCCTGGAAAAATGGCAAGTGGGCATGGATGCCCGATGGGTGGACGAACGGGCCGCCTCCCCTTATGCCCTGGACAAGGACGGCAACCCGGTGGGAACCCTGGAGGACTATACCGTGGTGAACCTGTCCGGGTCCTGTGATATCAGTGACCGGGTTCAAATATTTGCCCGGATGGACAACCTGTTTGACGAATACTATGAAGAGGCGTTCAGCTATGCCACCCCGGGCCTTTCAGGGTATATCGGACTGAAATGGCGGCTGTTATGAGATCCCGGATGTTTCAAACCCTTTTTTTGACAGGATGTGTCGCCGGAGTTCTGCTGGTTTTGGCCACCCCTGGATTCTGCAGTGAGATCCGGTTTACAGACGGGACCGGCAGAGAAATTGTCCTGACCGAAACACCGTCTTGCATCGTCAGCCTGGTGCCGTCGGTCACTCAGATGCTGTTTGCCCTCGGGGCTGAGGATCTGGTCAAAGGCATCACATACCATACGACCCGGCCCTGGTATGCAGCAGAAAAAGCCCTTGTGGGCGGATATTCGTTTCCGTCTCCATTTGCCATCACTGCCCTGAAACCGGACCTGATCCTTTACGATCCGTTTCAGTTGCCCCGGTTACAACCGTTTCTGCCTGAAAAGGTCCCTGTGGTGCATGTCAACACCCAGAGTGTTTCAGACAGCCTGAACACCTTTGTTCTGCTCGGGAAACTGGTAGGCAGACATGAAAAGGCTCAGGATCTGGTGTCAGGTATCCAGGCAAACCTGGACCGGGTGGCGGCCAAGATCAAAAAGGCCGGCCTGTCCAGGAAACGGGTGATCCGGCTCATGGGGCGGGAGAGAATCATGACACCGGGCAGTGATTCCTTCCAGAATCGCCTGATATCCCTGGCCGGCGCCATTCCCCCGGATTTCGGCAACGGGGCGGCGGTGCCGGTCTCATTGAACCAGTGGACCGATTTCAACCCCCAGGTGATTTATGGATGCGGCCCTGACCGGGAGACGGCGGACCGGTTCTTTTCTCTTCCCGGTTGGAAGGATGTGGATGCGGTGAAAACCAGCAAATCTTCTATTTTCCCTGTGATCTCACCTGCCGGGCCTCCACTGACATGGGATGGTTTGTCAGCCGGCTGTTCGCCGCCATCCATGGCAGTTCCCTGACAGACGACGGTGTCCAGCTCCAGAAAAACCAGGTCACGCAAACCTCGGCGGTTAAAACGGAGGTGTCCTTTGTAACGGCAGCGGCAGTCAAACAAAGCGTGATTCATGATTTTATCAACAAATCCCTGGTGATCACGCTGGAAAAACCCATGGCCATGCTGTCCACTCTGGAAGGCTTCAAACAGGGAGTCACGGTAGTGGGCAATCATTATATACCCCCTGAAACCTGGATGCTGGCCCATGACCAGGGCCTGGATACCTTGAAAAAACAGGTGCTGGATGTACTGGGCCTGGCGGACGAGACCACGGCACTCCTGTTCACGGGGGCGGACATGGATCACCTGAGTGTGGTCAAAGAGCAGTTCAAAGACCTGGCCGTGACCGTTTTTGCCACGGCCGGGGTGGACTCAAATGCGATGCACGCCGCCAGGGATACCGGCGGATTTTATGAGCCCGGCACCATCAACCTGATTGTGATGGCCAGTCACCGCCTGTCCCCCCGGGCCATGACAAGGGCCCTGATCACGGCCACGGAAGGAAAGACCGCGGCTCTGCTGGATCTGGACATCCGTTCCAGCTATGCACGGGGCCGGTACCGGGCCACGGGCACGGGCACGGATAATATCATTGTGGCGGAAGGGACCGGCACCGCTGTCCTGACCAATGCCGGAGGGCATACCAAACTGGGAGAACTGATCGGCAATGCCGTACACAGGGCGGTCACCGACGCTGTCAGGAAACAGAACGGCTTCACACCGGACCTCAATATTTTCAAACGCCTGGAAAAAAGAGGCATTGTTCTGCACGACCTGCTCTTAGAAGACCTTCCCTGCCAGTGCCGGAACCTGGAAAACCGCTTGATCGAACAGGTGGAAACGCTTTTGCTGGACCCGCTGTATCAGGGTTTTATGGCCACAGCTTTCGCGGTGAGCGATGAGTATGACAAAGGACTGATCAGGGATCCGGCAGTGTTTGACATGCTGTGCCATGACCTTGCCTCCATGATTGCGGAAAAACCGCTCGCGCAATGGCATGACTTTGTCTCCGATCCAGATATGTCCCCGGTCATGACCATGGCGTTGAACGCCCTGTTCAACGGTGCTGCTGCCAGGCAGACCGATGTCGGAGAAAGCCCATGAAAACATCCTTATGACCATGGTTTTGGTGCTGACCGGCCTGATGGTCGATCTGCCGGCCTGTTCCCCGGCCCGAACCGTCTGTGCAGCGGAAAGCCCCTCTCAAGCGGGTGGTGTCCCTGGGACCTTTGATCACGGACATGATCTATCAGCTGGGGGCGGATGACCACCTGGCCGGGGTGACCAGTTACTGCAACATCCCTTCCGGCAAAGAAAACAAACCGGTCATCGGCACGGTAATCCAGATCAATGTGGAAGAAATCGTCCACCTTCAGCCGGATGCCGTGTTTGCCAGCACCCTGACGAGAATCAAACAGATAGAGGCCCTCAAGGGTCAGGGTATTCAGGTGATCCGGTTTGACAATCCCACCAGTTTTGATACCCTTTGCGGGATGTTTCTGGATCTGGGAATCCGGATGGGAAGAAAACAGGCCGCACAGGAGATTATCAGAACCGCCGCCGCCAAAGTGGACCAGATCCGGGAAACCGCCGAAACCCTTAAAAAAAGGACCGTGTTTATCCAGATCGGCATCAAACCGTTGAAGACGGCGGAACAAGGCACATTCATCAGCAGTTACATCGAGCTGGCCGGGGGCCGCAACATTGCCGGCCACACCGGATCCGGCATCTTCAGCCGGGAGTATGTGCTCAGGGAAAACCCGGATATTATCTTTGTGGCCACCATGGGTACGTCCACCAAAGCCGGCAATGCCGAAAAGGCTTCCTGGATGACATTTCCCGCACTGAATGCAGTGAAACACAGCGAGGTCCATGTCCTGGCCCAGGACAGTGTATTCAGCCCCACACCCCTGACCTTTGCCGATACCCTGATGCTGTTTTTCATGCACATCCATCCAAACGCCGCTCAAACCCTGATGTCCGGCCAAATCCCTTCCGATGCCCGTCCGCATACCGGTGGAGGCGGTTCATGAATGACTCTGTGACAAACCGCTGGGTTCTGATCATTGCCGGTCTGACCATCCTGTTGGCAGGCTGTGCACTCGTGGCTCTGGGCCTGGGGTCCACTCAACTGTCCACCGCCCAGATCCTGGAGGCCGTGTTTCATGACCGGCACAGTGTGACCGCGGGCATTGTTCTGGGCATCCGCCTGCCCCGGGTGATTCTGGCCATTGCCGTGGGCGGGGCCCTGAGTGTGGCCGGCACCCTGCTCCAGGGACTTTTCAGGAACCCGCTGGTGGAACCCTATACCCTGGGGATTTCCGGCGGTGCGTCTTTAGGGGTCTGTATCGCCATCCTTACGGGCCTTCCGGCCCTGCTCGACGTCACCGCCTATCCTTTGGCCGGTTTTGCGGCGCCGGTATCGTCATTGTCCTGGTGTATGGACTGGGGCTTCGCACGGGCCGGCTGCATCCCAACACCATGCTGCTCATCGGCGTGATGATCAGTTTTGTATCCTCGTCCCTGGTCATGCTGCTCATGGCCGTGTCGGAACAGGATGATTTAAGCAATATTGTTTTCTGGATCATGGGGTCCCTGGATGAACCCAGCCCGGTGCTGATCCGCCTGGTACTGGCAGGTTCCCTGGCCGGCCTAGTCATCGCCCTGTGTCACAGCCTGGCGCTCAATGCCATGGTGCTCGGAGACGATGAAGCCGCGCTGCTGGGCATTCATACGATCCGGACCCGGAAGATTCTGTTTGTCACCGCCTCCCTGCTCACGGGACTGAGCGTGTCCGCTGGCGGTATCATCATGTTCGTAGGGCTGATTGTCCCCCATTTCATGCGCATGATCACCGGATCCGACCACCGCATTCTCATCATCAGTTCTTTTCTGGCCGGGGCCTGTTTCCTTACGTTCTGTGATGTCGTGGCCCGGATGGTGATCGCCCCGCTGGAACTGCCCGTGGGCGTTATCACCGGCATCATCGGCGGGGTGGTCTTCATCTATGTCCTGGGCCGGAAAAGGTGGCGTTATGACCGGGACGTTTCTGGAAATTGACGGATTGTCCTGCGGGTACAGCCGTCAGACGGTGCTCAGGGATATCTCTTTTTTAGTTCGGAAAGGAGAGATCGTCACCATTATCGGGCCCAACGGATGTGGAAAGACCACCTTGTTAAAGACATTGCCCGGATTGATTCCCGCCCTGAAAGGCCGGGTGAAACTACAGGGACAGAACCTGAACACCATGCCCCGGAACCTCCGGGCACAAACCATTGCCATGGTCATGCAGACCCTGGAAAGCATCCACATGACTGTGGAAGAATATGTGCTTTTGGGCCGGCTGCCCCATTTTTCTTCCTGGCAGTTCCTTGAAAACGAGGCAGACCGGGCACTGGCCCGGTCCTTTATGTCCTTCACCCATATCGATCACCTGCGGCACTCCCCCTTGAGCTGTATCAGCAGCGGAGAACGTCAGCTGGCAGGGATCGCCAAGGCCCTGGTGCAGGAGCCGATGCTGCTGCTCATGGATGAACCCACCTCCCATCTGGACATCTCTCACCAGGCCCAGATCCTGAACCGGGTCAAAACTATGAAGGACCGGCACGGCCTGACCGTGGTCATGGTGCAGCATGATCTGAACCTGGCATCGGAATATTCCGACCGGGTCCTGCTGCTGGACAAAAAAACCCGGACCGTTTTCTCGTACGGCATCCCGGAAACCGTGATCACCCGGGACAATATCCGGGCCGTGTACCACACAGATGTGGTGGTGGCCTCCAACCCCCATTCCGGGCGGCCCGGCATTTTCATCAAAACCGATTTACAAGAAGGTTAGACCATGATTGATTTGTTCGCCCATGGCGGCATCCTGATGTATCCGCTGCTGTTATGCTCCATTATCGCATTGACCCTGATCATCGAACGCACCCTGTTCTGGACGGCTTCCGGTATCAACCGGGACCGGCCCCTCATGGACCGGGTCCTGGAACTGTCTGCCGAACAAGACTGGGAAGAGATCCGTACCATCACCCGGGGGACGAAAAACTGCGTGGTCCGGGTTCTGGTCAGCGGCATCCTTCACCGGGCGTATTCCCCGGTCAAGGCCATGGAATCCGCCGCTGCCGATGAAATCTTTAAAATGAAGCGGTTCATGGGCGTGCTGGACACCATCATCACCATAGCGCCGCTGTTGGGGATTCTGGGCACCGTGGTGGGCATCATCGAATCCTTTGACATGCTGGGGGCTTCGGGCATCGAAGACCCCATGGCGGTCACCGGCGGGATTGCCAAGGCCCTGATCACTACGGCATCCGGTCTGGCCATTGCCATCATCACCGTGTTTCCCTATAATTTTTCAACGCCCGGATTCAGCGCGCCGCACAGATCATCGAAAGATACGCCACCAGTTTCGAGATCCTGCATGAACAGCATGCCACCGGTCATCAATCCTGTGAAAGGGACGGAAATGAAGATTAAGGTTCCGGAAGCCGGCAAACCCGAATCGAAATGCTGCCCTGATCGATATCGTTTTTCTGCTGCTGGTGGTGTTTATCTATTCCATGCTGTCCATGTCCGTTCACCGGGGCCTGGCCGTGACCCTGCCGGAATCCGCCGTGGCGGATATCGAAACAAAGACCCCGGTGTCCGTGACCGTCCGGGGGGAAAACGAAATCTATGTGAATGAAATACGGGTGGCTTTAACGGAACTGCCCCGGCGGCTCATGTCGGAACCGGAAAACCGGGACGTCCCGGGAGTGCTGCTGTTTGCAGAAGAATCGGTATCCTACCAGACCCTGTTCATGGTTCTGGATCAGATCACCCTGGCCGGGATCCATGACATCTCCCTGCAGGCAAAATTGAAACAATAAATGACACGGACACTGGTTTCAGCATTGGCCGCTTTACTAATTCACGGTGCCGCCCTGTTTCTTTTACCGTTCTCTGCCTTGGTTCCGGGTACGGTCACTTCAAAAGATCACGCATTGCCATTCAGATCACCCATCCGGCCCCGGAACCGGAAAAAAAGCCGGCCCTTTGCCCACTTCTGACCTGCCGCAGGGGCCCCGGCCTGCGGAACAGCAGCCGTCTTCACAAAAACAGTCCCCCGAGGAAAATCAGCCACCGGAGGAACAGCCGCCACCGGAAACGATCCCTGCCATCGAGACCCCGCCACGGGTGACGTCTGAAATTGACACCACCCCTGATCCGGTTGAAATTACAGCAAATAAAGAACTCATGCCCAAAAAAGGGGAACTGACCCTTTCTCTGCCGGAAACTGACGAGCCGGAAACCGACACAGCCGACCCCGACGCGGCTGAACCCGATGTGCCGGATCCTGTCGATCCAGATCCGGAAACACCGGACGGGACTTCTTCAGACCACCGCACCCCCGCCACCCCCGGTTAATCCCGAATCAGGATTTTTCTGAAACCGGAACAACGCAAGGTGCCCCTGCCGCCATGGCCGCATCCATCGACAAAACCCTGGTTGCCGCCCCCCCCAATGATCAGTATCCCGCTTTGGACCAGCCTCTCCAAAAACAAGCTGTGCCGCTCTACAAAGAAAACCCGCCACCCCGGTATCCCGGAAACGCCCGGCGCCGAGGGCATAGCGGCACGGTCCTGCTCATGGTGTTTGTCAACGAAAAGGGGGGGGCTGAACAAGTCCGCGTGCTGGCATCCAGCGGCCACGCCTCCCTGGACCGGGCCGCGGAAATTGCCGTGGCAGACTGGCGGTTTGAACCGGGAACGTCCGGCGGCATCCCTGCGGGCATGTGGGTGAAAATTCCAATCGCCTTTGAACTGAAAAAATAAGGCGGCCGCCTTTTTGCGGGTTCAGAATCACGGCATCCGGCGAACCGGGATGCCGTGATCGTCCAGATGGATTTTTACCGCTGCAATGGGCACCTCTTTTCTGTGAAAAATGCCGGCTGCCAGAGCGGCATCCGCTCCGGTATGTTCAAACACTTCGGAAAAATGTGCCGGGCTCCCGGCCCCGGAAGATGCGATCACCGGAATGGTCACCGCCTGTTTCACCGCCTGAATCAGTTCCAGGTCATAACCGGCTTTGGTACCGTCCCGGTCAATGCAGTTGAGCAGGATTTCTCCGGCCCCCAGCGCTTCACAGGCATGGGCCAGGGTCACGGCATCCAGGTCCATGGCAGTGCGCCCGCCCTGGACCGTACACTGATACCAGCAGAACCTTTCTCCGTTCGGCCCGGGGATATCTGTTTTAATTACATGATGGCCGGCTGCCCCTTGCCGGGTTGCCACATACACCCGCTTGGGGTCGATGGAGATCACAACAGCCTGGGCCCCGTACACCCGGGAGATCTCTTCTATGGCGCTTTTCCCGGTTTTTTTCCCGGTTTCCACAAAGGCTTTGGCCACATGAACCGCATCACTGCCAATGGAAATTTTGTCGGCCCCGGACCGGAAATACCGGGAGGCGACTTCCAGGGCCGTGTAATTCCGGCCGTTAGCATCGGTGTAATCTCTGATCCCACCGCCGATGGTCAACGGCACAAACACATTTTTCGAAGTCTGTTCCAGCACCTGGATCATGGGCATATCCTCTAACGGAAAATCCCGGAACCCGGTGATGTTTAAAAACGTGATTTCATCGGCCCCTTCTTCGTAATACCGCCTGGCCAGGTCCACGGGTTTGCCCAGGTTGCGGACAGAGCCCCGGTCCCCGTCTCCCGGTTTTTCTCTGACATCATACTGATCCCCCTTGGTCACCACCAGATCCCCCTGGTCATTGGACCGCACATCCAGGCAGGCAATGATCCGTTTTGACAGGCCGCATCCCGGGACATCCACCCGTCCCCGGGGGGTAAAATCCGGAAGCCGGATAAAATTTTCCAGCAGCTGCATGCCTTGTTTTCCGCTTTTTTCCGGGTGAAACTGGGTACCGATGATATTGCCCTGCTGAACGGCGCTGGCAAATTCATAGTCATAGGTGGTGGTGGTCAGCACCACGGCCGGATCATGGGGAATCAGATGAAAGGAATGCACAAAATAAAACCGGGCATCCGTGTCGATGCGGTCCATCAAGGGGGAGTCCTGTCTGAGATGAATCCCGTTCCATCCCATGTGGGGCACGGACAACTTCGTTTTAAACCGCTCCACCCGGCCCTCGAAAAACCCGATAGATTCATTGTTGGACAGATCCTCCTCACTGCCCTGGAATAACGCCTGCATGCCTAAGCAGATGCCGAAAAAAGGCCGGTTGGAAGCCAGATATTCCCGCAGAGGGGCCATATAGCCTTTTCGGTTCAACACCTGGATCATGTTTTCATAATTGCCCACCCCGGGAAACAGAATCTTTTCCGCCGACAGAATATCTTCCGGGCGGGTGACCATATTCAGGGTGCCGCCCAGTTTCTCCACTGCATTTCTCACACTGCGGACATTGCCGGCACCATAATCCAGTAACGTTATCATTGTTTGTTCTGCCTTTTTAAAGGCAACAACCGTCCATCAGACATCATACGTCGATGCCTTCATATTCTTCGTGATTTTTACGGTTGCTGCGGTTTTCGGGACCTTTGTGATCCAATCATCGCCGTCACGGAGCTGCCTCAGCTTTTAAAAATCGATGCTGCCCGGGGTTCTGGGAAACGGGATGACATCCCGGATGTTTTTGATGCCCGTAATCATCATCAGAAACCGCTCAAATCCCAGGCCGAACCCGGCATGGGGCACAGATCCGTACCGCCTCGAATCCAGGTACCACCAGTAAGGGGCCTTGTCCATGCCCATCTCCTCCATGCGGGATTCCAGGACATCCAGGCGTTCCTCTCTCTGGCTGCCGCCGATCAGTTCCCCGATGCCCGGCACCAGCAGGTCCACGGCCGCCACCGTGGTGCCGTCGTCATTGACCCGCATGTAAAACGGTTTAATGGTTTTGGGATAGTTATACAGGAACACCGGTTTTTTCGCATATTCTTCGGCCAGAAACCGCTCGTGCTCGGACTGAAGATCGATACCAAATGTGACTTCATATTCGAATTTCCTGCCGGATTTTTCCAGGACTTGAATGGCATCGGTGTAGGACATACGCTCAAAGGCGCTGCTGGTGAGAATTTCCAGCCGTTTGGGCAGGTCCTTGTCCACAAATTTGAAAAACAGGTCCAGGTCCTGGCCACAGGCCTCCAGGGCATGGGACACCAGGTATTTCACCAGTTCCTCCCCGTGATCCATGTTCCCGGATAGATCACAGAACGCCATTTCCGGCTCCAGCATCCAGAATTCTGCCACATGCCGGCTGGTATTGGAATTTTCCGCCCGGAACGTGGGGCCGAACGTATAGACATCTCCTAATGACAGGGCGAACATTTCCGCGGACAGCTGCCCGGACACGGTCAGGTTGGATTCCTGTCCGAAAAAATCCTGTGAAAAATCCATTTTCCCCTGTCTGGACACCTGTTCCGGGTCCAGGCTGGTGACCCTAAACATCTCGCCGGCCCCTTCACAGTCGGATCCTGTGATCACCGGACTGGTCAGGTAATAAAATCCTTTTTCCCGATAAAATTGATGCACGGCCTGAACCATTTCGGACCGGATCCGGAATGCGGCCCCGTATTTGTTGGTTCTGGGCCGCAGATGGGCAATGGTGCGCAAAAATTCATCGGAATGCCGTTTTTTCTGCAGCGGATAGGTATCCGGCGCCAGACTGATGATCTCGACCTCTCTGGCCTGAATCTCCCATGTCTGGCCTTTGCCCGGAGAGGGCACCAGCTCCCCGGTCACGGACACGGCCGATCCGGTGGTAATCCCTTGGATATCGGGATAATTGCTCAACTGGCTGTCCGCCACGACCTGAATATTTTCCAGACAGGACCCGTCATTGATCTCCATAAAAGAAAACCCCTTGGCATCCCTGCGGGTTCTGACCCATCCCTTGATCCGCACCTGCCCCGGGGAGGTGCCCAGTTCTGTCAACCGCTTGATTTTTATTCTTTTCATTGCCTTATCCTGCAAAAAATAATATATTAAAAAAATTTGAATCCCATATATCATAACCAAGAAAGAAAAACGATTACGTTTAATTTCAGTATCATGCATAAACAAAATTATCAAGACATCCTTGGGCAGGTTCAGTCACCCACCCGGTATGCCGGCAATGAAATCAACACGGTAAAAAAAGATCCGGACCGGGTGGACCTGACATTTGCCTTGGTGTTTCCGGATCTCTATGAAATCGGAACCTCCCATTTCGGGCTCCAGATTCTGTATTCCATTCTGAACAAAGATCCCCGAATTGCCGCAGAACGGTTTTTTGCCCCGGCACCGGACATGGAAGCCCTGATGAGAGAAAAAAAGATTCCCTGCCTGTCCATGGAATCCCGAACGCCATTAACCGGGTTTGACATCATCGGTATCAGTCTGCTTTACGAACTGAATTTCACCAATATTCTGACCCTGTTTTCCCTGTCCGGGATCCCGTTTAGGGCTCAGGAAAGAAGCACGACCTTCCCTTTGGTCATCGGCGGGGGACCCTGCGCCTTCAACCCGGAACCTCTGGCCGATTTCTTCGATGCTTTTTTAATTGGGGACGGGGAAGAGGCTGTGCTGGAAATATCCAGAACGGTGGCTCAGTTCAAACAACAGGGAGACGGAAATAAAATCAGCCTGCTAAAAGAGCTGTCCAAAATTTCCGGGGTGTATGTGCCGCAGTTTTTTGATGCCTCTTATAATGAAACCGGCTGCCAGAGGATTTCTCCGGTGTATGAGGATTACACCCGCGTCAAACGGGCGTTTCTTTCCGAACTGACCACCGGAAACAGCCCAATCGCCCCCATCGTGCCGTTCGGCAAGCCAGTCCATGACCGGCTGCGCCTGGAGATCGCCCGGGGCTGCACCCGTGGCTGCCGGTTCTGCCAGGCCGGCATGATCTACCGCCCCGTCCGGGAGCGATCGCTAGACGACCTGGTGGAGATCACCCGGCGTCTCTGGCCGCCACCGGGTATTCCGATATCTCGCTGCTGTCTTTGAGCACAGGTGACTACTCGTGTCTGGCAGCGCTCATGACCCAGCTGATGGCCATCAGCCACAACCAGTGCAACAGCATCTCCTTACCCTCCATCCGGGCGGAGCGGCTCACGCCGGAACTGATGACCCTGATCAAACGCGTACGTAAAACCGGGTTCACCATTGCCCCGGAGGCCGGGACCCAGCGCCTCAGGGACATCATTAACAAAACCTGACGGAAGAAAGCATCCGGGACACCGTGAAAAATGCGTTTGAACTGGGATGGAAACACATCAAACTCTACTTCATGATGGGCCTGCCCTTTGAAGAAACCGCCGATATCCAAGGAATCTGCGATCTGTCCCATTATCTGGCATCCACGTATGCCAAAGGCAAACGGGGCATCAACGTCAGTGTCACCACCTTTATTCCCAAACCCCACACCCCGTTTCAACGGCACCCCCAGCTGACCCTGAATGGCACCAGAGACCGCCTGGATTATCTGAAACAGCACATGACTCATCCCAAGGTCAGCCTTAAATGGCAGGATCCCCGCATGAGCCTTGTGGAAGGGGTGTTTTCCAGAGGGGACCGGCGCCTCTCAACGCTGCTGACGGCTGCGTTTGAGAATGGATGCCGTCTGGACGGGTGGAACGATTATTTTGATTTTGAAAAATGGCGGGCCGCGTTTGATCAAACCGGCATCGATCCGGACTTTTACACATCCCGGCCCCGGACGCAGACCGAACCGTTGCCCTGGGATCACATCGACACCGGTATTTCCCCGCAGTTTCTGGAAAAGGAATGGAAAAACGCCACAGCCTGCGCCACCACCCAGGACTGCCGGGACCATGACTGTACCGGCTGCGGGGTCTGTGATTTCAAAAATGTCCGGCCGGTTCTCCATAAAACGGCAGACACTCCCTCTTTTTCCAGCCCCGGGGCAGACAGGCCATATGATTTGCCGGACCATCTGTTTGCCCGGTACCGGGTCCGGTTTTCAAAACTGGACGAGGCCCGTTTTTCGGACACCTGGAACTGGCTGCCATTGTCCAGCGGGCCGTGAAAAGAGCCGGCCTGACCGTCAAATACTCACAGGGCTTCAACCCGTCCATGCGCCTGGCCTTTGACAATGCCCTGCCCGTGGGCATGGAAAGCGAAGAAGAATTTTTCACCGTTTTTCTGGACCGAAAACTGTCTCCTGCGGCCATCCAGAAGGCTTTGAACCAACAACTGCCCGACGGCCTCTTTGTCACAAACTGTCATTTGCCCGACAAAAAACAGCCGGCTTTTCCCGATAGGGATGTATATCAGGTGCAGCTGCCACCCGGCACCCTGGATAAAAAAACCGTGGAGGCATTTCTGGCACAAACTGAGCTCATGGTGGAAGACACCTCCAAAAAAGGAAAAATCCGGAGAACCGATCTGCGAAAGACCGTGTCCGATATCACCTGGCACGCCTCCCCAGACCGGCTGAAAATGATCATGCAGCCCTTTGAAGGACGACCTTTGAGGCCCACTGCCATCTTGAAACACGGCTTTGGACTGTCAGATCCGGTCATCAACCGTACCCGGATTAAAAAACTCAAACAAGGATAATGCCATGCTCAAAGAACTGGTCGTAAACTGCGCCCCCCATGAAACCCGGGTGGCTTTACTGGAAAACGGCACGATTGTGGAATTGTTCATTGAAAGAGAAGATGAGACCAGCATTGCCGGCAACATCTACAAAGGCAGGGTCCAGCGGGTCCTTCCGGGCATGCAGGCCGCATTTGTTGATATCGGTTTTGAACAGGCAGCCTTCATTTATGTGGATGATGTTCTGGACACGGAAAGCCACAAAATGTTCAGCCAGTTTGAACAGGACCCGGACATGGAAACGGAAACCGATTCCGAAGATGAAGACCTGACCATGGACAAACAGACCTGGAAGCCGGCACCCGCCTCGGATACAGCCATCGAAGGCCTTCTGTCAGAAGGGCAGGAAATCCTGGTCCAGGTATCCAAGTCCGCCATCGGTTCCAAAGGCCCCCGGGTCACCACCCATATCTCTCTGGCCGGCCGGTATATGGTACTCATGCCCACCGTGGACCATATCGGTATCTCCAAACGCATTGAAAACGAAACGGAAAGAACAAGGCTGCGGGAACTGCTGCTCTCCATCCGGAAAAATGAGTTTGGATATATCTTAAGAACCCAGTCTTTAGGGGTGACCGTGGATACCATCCAGAAAGAGATGGATTTTCTCACCAACACCTGGGAGGAAATTCAGAACAAAACCGGATCACGTCCGCCCCGTCCCTGGTTTATAAGGACTTGACCGTCACATACCGGGCGGTACGGGACCTTCTGGCCAATGAAGCGGACAAGCTGATCATCGATTCTCCGGTGGAATATGAGCGGGTCCACCAGTTTCTTCGAAAACTGATGCCGGATGTGAACTTAAGTGTGGCGCTTTATCAGGGCCGGGAACCGATTTTTGAGAACTACAACATTGAAGGAGACGTGGCCCGGGCACTCAAACAGAAAGTGTGGCTCAAATCCGGCGGGTATATCGTCATCGAGCAGACCGAGGCCCTGGTGGCCATTGATGTCAATACCGGCCGGTATGTGGGCAAACACAACTTTGATGAAACGATTCTAAAAACCAACCTGGAAGCGGTCAAAGAAATTGCCTATCAGATCCGGCTGCGCAACATCGGGGGAATCATCATCATCGATTTCATTGACATGAAAAAGACGTACACAAAGAAAAAGTTATGACACTGCTTAACGAGGCCATGAAGAACGACAAAAGCCAGACCAATATTCTGCCTTTGACTGAGTTGGGTCTGGTGCAGATGACCCGCAAAAGAACCCGGCGGAACCTGACCCGGACCCTGTGTGAACCCTGTTTCTACTGCAACGGCACCGGCCACCTGCTGTCAAAAAAATCGATCTGCCACAAAATTTACCGGGACCTGGTGTCCGAAGCCGGGGATGTCATGGGCAACCGGTTCACGGTCAAAGTGCATCCGGACATTGCCCAGCTGCTCCACGGCCGGGAAAAACATTTGATTGCGTCTCTGGAAAACCAGTTTTCCAAACCCATTGCCATTTATCCGGAACCTCACTACCATCTTGAAGAATATCATATTTTTGAGTCTTTGGTGAAATGATGATTCGGTAGTTGACTTTTAGCCCCAAAAAAAATATTATATTGTGTTTATGATGAGCAGTGGAATAACCCAAAGTTGACAATCACATTTAGTTTAAGGATTTTAATTTTATGAAACGTACATTTCAGCCAAGTAACCGGAAAAGAACCAGAAAGCATGGATTTCTCAAAAGAATGTCCACCCCGGGCGGCAGACGGGTAATCCGGGCCAGACGGGCCAAAGGCAGAAAAAGACTGGCATTGTAAAAATTAGAGATGGATTGAAGGTTTTTCATTACCCAAAGAAATTCGGCTTAGAAAACGGGCCGAATATGTTACGCTTTCAAAACAGGGGAAACCGATATATTCGGATTATTTTTTAGCCATTGTCTGTGACCGGTCGAATCAGCACAACCGAATCGGCATCACCGTATCAAAAAAAGTGGGGAATGCAGTCGCGCGTAACAGGATCAAACGACTTATCAGAGAATATTTCAGACATAGGAAACATTCCATCCCGGGAACCAGGGATATCAACATTATTGCAAGAAAAGGTCTGACTTCGCTATCCAACAGGCAGATAACCGAGCGCCTTGATAAACTTTTTACAAAAATAGCATTGGCCCGAATGAATGATTAAGCAGCTATTGTTAATATTGATTAAATTTTATCAATTTTTTATATCACCGCTGACTGGTCAGAACTGCCGGTTTTATCCGAGCTGTTCCGCCTATGCGGTTGAAGCGGTTCAGAAACACGGCAGCCTCAGGGGCAGCTGGCTGGCGGCCAAACGGATATTGCGTTGTCATCCATTTCATGCAGGGGGATATGATCCGGTTCCATAATTGATCCATACGCCCGACTGTTTCTTCTTCCTTGTAGACATTATGTTTGAAAAAATTTTTCAAGCCGAGGAGAGAACATGGATGATCAAAACGATTGTTGTTAGCGGTGTTACTGTCTGTGGTGGTCCTTGTGGCTATCAGTTCTTTTTGTCACCCCGCCGCCTGACCCCAATCCTTCCCAGACCGCCCGGGAATCCAGTGGAACGGAACCCATTCCGTCCCCCGAGAATACCCGGTCTGCCGTGTCCGATTATACCCCTGATAAAAACAGGGCACCGGCCTCCATCGACAGGACCGAACCGGCGGATTTCAGAACCATTTCCGTTTCAACGCCGCTGTATGACCTTAATATATCTGAATATCTGGCTGCAGTAACCAGCCAGCTATTAAAAGATTACAAGTCCAGTAACGGATCATCGTCCGACCAGAAGCAAATGGTGGACCCCGGCTGACCCGGGGCACGTTAATCACCGGTACCCGTAGCGGTGTGATTGAAGGGCTTGAAACGGCTGTTTTCACGGCGGATACCGACACCCAGTCCTTGAATCTGACCCAGGGCAGCCAGACCCTGACATTTTCCTGGACCAGCCCCCGGGGGATCATTGTCCAGAAAATATACACGTTTCAGGCTGATTCCTACCTGATTGACTGTGACATCGTGATTCAAAACGGGTCGGGCATGCCCGTAACCGATGCCCTCGTGATTACCACTCCCGGCATTTTTGACGACGAAACAAAAAAACGGTCCCGGTTTGCCTTTGAAGGACCCGTGGCCTATGTCAACAACGAATTTCTGTCCATCAAACCCAAAGACATTGAAGATCAGGACACTTTCACCGGCAATATCAACTGGACCGGATACACGGACCGGTATTTTCTGACGGCGGTTCTTCCCGATGCCGAAGGAGAAGGTCAGCTCAAACTCAAGTATGAAAACAACATGGCTGAAAGTCGGCTGGTATGGCAGATGGACCGGATTGACCCGGGCATGCAGGGGGAATATCCGTTCACCTATTATCTGGGTCCGAAAAGTCTCAAGGTGTTGAACCAGTATGACAACACATTGAAAAAAGCGATCAATTTTGGTTTTTTTGACATTCTTGCCAGACCGCTGCTCATCACCATGAATTTCATTCATGATATCATTCCCAACTACGGAGTGGCGATTATTTTGCTGACGGTTCTCATCAAGCTTATTTTCTGGCCCCTGGGAACCAAAAGCTACAAATCCATGAATGAAATGAAAAAAGTCCAGCCCCTGATGATGAAAATCCGGGAAAAGTATAAAGACGACAAACAGCGGATGAACCAGGAGATCATGTCCTTGTACAAGACATACAAGGTCAATCCGGCCTCTGGCTGTCTGCCCCTGCTGGTCCAGATGCCCATTTTCTTTGCGTTGTACCGGATGCTCTATCAGGCCATCGAGCTTCGGCACGCGCCGTTTGTGGGCTGGATCAAGGACCTTTCCGGCCCGGACCGGCTGTTCCATTTCGATTTTGCCATTCCCTTAATGGAAGCACCTTACGGCATTCCCGTTCTTACTCTGATCATGGGGGCTTCATTTTTGCTCCAGCAGAAAATGACCCCAACAGCAGGTGATCCCATGCAGGCAAAATGATGATGCTCATGCCGATTTTTATGACCGTCCTGTTTATCAATTTTCCGTCCGGACTGGTTTTGTACATGCTGGTGAACAACATCATCTCTATGGGGCAGCAGTATTATACCCAGAAAAAATTTTCCAAATAGCAGGAGGTAATTCATGAAAAAAACTCAGGAATTCAGCGGAAAAGACGTCGATACTGCCGTCAAAACCGCCTGCGATACCCTTTCCGTTTCAAAAAAAGACCTGAAATACGAAGTCATATCCACAGGCGCATCCGGTATATTCGGGATTGTGGGCCGCAAAGATGCCGTCATCAAAGTGGTTCTTCCCCAGAACAATGCCGACACCTCTGAAAAAGAGCTGGAAGGCATCCGCTCCATGGTGGACGAAGCCTTTGGATCGACACCCGGATCAGCACCCCTTCCGCTGAAGACTTATCAGACCGTTCTGTCAGTGATTCATCACAAGGAAACCCGCCGGCTCCGGCCCAGAACAAACCGACACCTGCTCCGAAAAAAGGAAAAGACACCAAACCGGTTGCCCCCCCCACATCCGAAGCCGCTCCGGAAAAACCGGCTGCTGAAGATTCAAAACCGGTTGCCCAGGACGATTACCCTTTGGATTCTCCTGGAAAAACCGCCGCACCCGAACCGCCCCAGGTAGTGAAGTCACTCAGGAATCCATTGATCTGGGCTTGGAAACCCTCCAGAAAATGGCGGATCTGATCACCGAGGGCGCTACCGTGGAAGCCGAAACGAACCGGGATCATCTGACCTTGAAAATTACCGGTGGCAACGCCGGTATCCTGATCGGCCGAAAAGGCCAGACTCTGGATGCCATGCAGTTTCTCACCGACAAGATCATCAACCGTAAAAGCGAGGCCCGGGTCCGGGTCAAAGTGGATGTGGAAGGGTACATTGAAACCCGGAAGTCCAATCTCAAGCATCTGGCCGTAAAAATGGCGGAAAAAGCAAAAAAAACAGGTAAGCCTGCCACCATCAACCAGATGAGTGCCCAGGACCGCCGCATTGTCCATCTGACGCTCAAAGACGACAACCGGGTCAGAACCCAAAGCATGGGCGACGGGTATTACCGGCGCCTGGTGATTTTTCCAAAAAAAAAGAACTCGTTTGCCGGTAAGAAACGGTTCAAAAGATAGGTTTCCATGAATGACACCATTGCCGCAATCGCCACCCCTTTCGGCAGCGGTGGCATCGGGGTCATCCGGATCTCGGGTCCGGATGCCACGGCCATTGCGGTACCGTTCTTTTCCAGGACCCGGACCGGCCCCCCTTCAACCGGAGACCTGAAAACCCACCGGGTCTATCATGGCTATTTCATGGACAACGGAGAGGTCATTGACGAAATCCTGCTTATTTTCATGAAAGGCCCCCGGTCCTATACGGCCGAAGATGTGGTGGAAATCCAGGCCCATTCAGGCACCGTGGTACTTAAACAGATTCTGGAAAGACTGCTGGTAAACGGTGCCCGGCTGGCGGAACCCGGGGAGTTCACCCGAAGGGCTTTTTTAAATCAGCGCATCGATCTGACCCAGGCCGAGGCAGTGGCCGATATCATCAACGCCCGGTCCACGGCCGCCCTGAAATTCGCTGCCGCCCAGAATTCCGGAGCCTTAAAAAAGCAGATCCAGGACATGCGGGAACTACTGATCCGTGTCCTTTCCCAGGTGGAGGTGCGCATCGACTTTTCTGATGATGTGCCTGAAGAGGCAGAGGATTCCGGCTTCCGGGATACCGGTGACATCGACAGGGTCATGCACCAGTGCCGGAAATTCATCCGGCAGCACGAAGACGCCTGTTTTCTCAAAGAGGGCATCCGCCTGGCCATCTGCGGCAAACCCAATGTGGGAAATCCAGCCTCATGAACCGACTTCTGTCCAGGGAGAAATCCATTGTCACGGCCCTTCCCGGCACCACCCGGGACCCGATCCAGGAAGCCATGAACATGAACGGCATTCCATTTGTGGTGACAGACACGGCCGGCATTCATGACACCGACGATCTGGTGGAAATCATCGGCATCGAACGGGCCAAAGACCATATCCGCAATGCCGATCTGGTCCTGTTCATGGTAGAGCCGGGAAAGACGCTGTCCGAAATGGAAGTCAGAAAAATGGTGTCCGTGGACCAAAGAATTCTGGTGGTGGTCAATAAAATCGATCTCACCGTCGACCGGAACGGACAGCCAAAACCCGGTGCTCCAAAACTGCCGGAACTGCCGGAAATCTGCGATTCCATTCCCCGGGTTCGCATTTCCGCTCTTCACAATCAGGGAATCCGGGAATTACGGGAGGCCATCCTGCAGCTGTGCATGGGGGATCTGACCATGGATGGTTCCGCCGTGGTCCCCAACCTGCGGCATAAAACCGCACTGACACAGACGCTATCCTGTCTTGAGTCCGTCAGACACGGCATAGAAACCGGTCAACCGGAGGAAACGTTGGCCATTGACCTGAAAAACAGCATTGACCTGCTGGGCAGTATTACCGGTGAAACCGCGTCACTGGATATACTGGATACAATTTTTAACAATTTCTGTATTGGAAAATAAAGGATTTTGCCCATGGCACTGGATCTGAAAACGCATTTTGCAAAATATGAAGCCCTGGTTCAAGTGGTGGACGGAATTTTTGACCGGGTCAAACAGGAGTTTCCCAAAGAGGTGTTCTGCCGGGAAAAATGCAGTGACTGCTGCTACGCCATTTTTGACATGCCCCTGATCGAGGCCCTTTACCTGAAATCCAGATTCCTGGAAAAATTCTTTGGCAAAGAAAAAAACGAACTGCTGGAAATTGCCGACAAAACCGACCGGGCTTTGGTCAAACTCAAACGGGACGCTTACAAAAAAGTGCAGAAAGGGGCGGATCAGCTGGAAATTGTGGGCCATATGTCTCAGGAACGGGTACGCTGTCCCCTGCTGGGGTCTGACAACCTGTGCCTGCTGTATGAATTTAGGCCCATCACCTGCCGCATCTACGGCATCCCCACCTCCACGGCCGGGAAAAGCCACATCTGCGGGCGGACCAATTTCATCCAGGGAAACGCGTACCCGACGTTGAACATGGACAAAATTTATACCCAGCTTCAACTGCTTTCAGCAGAACTTCTCAAGGACATCCATTCCCGGCACATCAAAATGCACGAGATGCTGATACCGGTCTCCATGGCCTTGATCACCGATTTTAACGAAGATTATTTAGGGGTCCGGAAGGATGGATAATTTCACCAGAGAACAGATCGAAGAGAAGAAAAAGGCCATCTTCGATGCCATGGGGAAACGAGGACAGCGCCAGATTCTGAAAAAGGGCTATGACAGATGGGACCCGTTCCAGGAACCCAAAGATCCCATCGACATCCGGAAAGACAAGACCAAACGGACTTCTCAAATGCTGATCCGGGAATTTCTGTCCCAGGCCGATTCTGACACCTACTCCAACTCCTTTGCCCAGGGCGCCCTGGAGATGTGTCTGGGCATCATCAATGAAGAAGAAAAAATCAGAGGAATGTTTGAATTTGCCTGCTGGTACCGAAAACTGCTTAAACAGGAAGGACATGATCCCCTTTGACAGGAAAGCCGCTCTGGCCATTCTGACGCAAAAGGAAACCCGGCTGACCGCCAGGGCCTATGTGTACGAAATAGCCAGTCAGCTTCAGCTGTCGGTATCTGATGCCAAATCTGTTCTCAAAACCCTGGTCAGCCAGAAAGAACTTACCTACCAGGATATATACGGCACCACCTGTGTGATTCAAAATTTTCAGAAACCGGTCCGGATCACCGACCATTTTATGTTGCTTCCACCGGATTTCTCCGGTTTTAACGACCGTCCCGGCGTGCATGCCATCCACCTTGAACCGGGCATCTCTTTCGGGTCCGGGCATCATCCCACCACCCGCCTGTGCCTGGCGGCCCTGGAACATCTATTTTTTCAAACCCGGCCCGGCCCCGGCATTTTGCAGGCCCCGGGAGCGGATATCGGCACCGGATCAGGAGTCCTGGCCATTGCCATGTGCCTGGCCGGGGTCTCCACTTGCCTGGCATACGACATTGACCCCAACGCGGTCAGTGAAGCCGGACGAAACACGGCCCTGAACCGACTGTCCGGCCGGATATCGGTGAAGAATCATCCAATATCTGAAACCGGCCCGGGGCTGGGAATCATCTGTGCCAACCTGAGAACACCGACCCTTGAAACCCTGGCACCGGTTTTCCGGCAGAGACTGATCCCCGGGGGCACCCTTGTTTTTTCCGGTATCCGCTCATGGGAAGCTGACAATTTAAAGACCTGTTTCAACGAATACCAGTTTCGGCCCGTCTGGGAAAATACTGATAAAGACTGGGTGGGACTGATTTCGGCGGACCATTCAACAACACCATGATTCGATGGATCACATATGTGATTTGTTTTCTGATGGTGACCGGCCTGGTGGCGCCCGTGGCAGGCGATGTGTTTATCTGGACCGACTCCGAAGGAGTCCGGCATTTTTCCAACATCTCACCGCCTGAAAACACAAAACCCACCCAAGTTCTGGATGAGCAGATTCAAAGCCGGATTCCTTCCGACCGGCAGTTCAGGGTGATTAAAATCTATGACGGCGATTCACTTCTGGTCCGGGGCACGGACCTGACCCTGAAAATCCGTATGGTGGGCATTGATGCCCCGGAAACCGGCGGCCGGCAGAAACCGGGCCAGCCCTACAGCAGACAGGCACATCTGTTTCTGAGCCGGCAGATCCAAGACCGGTTCGTGACCCTGAAGACTTACGGCCTGGGCGGATACAACCGGATTCTGGCGGAAGTGTTCGTCGGAAGCATCAACATGAATCTGGAAATGATGAAAGCGGGGCTGGCAGAAATGTATCAGGGAAGCCTTCCCAAAACGTTTAACGCCGCCCCGTATCTGACAGCCCAGGATCATGCCAGACAACGCCGAATCGGGATGTGGGCCCAGGGCAGCCGGTACAAGAGTCCCCGGCAGTGGCGGAGAGAAAATCCAAGAAACTGAAAAAGGTTAAAACGGGATATCCTCATCCTGCATCGGGGCCTGACCTCCGCCCGGATGGGTAGGTCCATGAAAATTCTGCTGGTTGGGCGCCGGATTGCCCTGCTGAGGGTATCCACCACCGGGCGGGTCCTTTTTATATCCGTTTGAAGACGGATACCCGTCACCCTGATTGTCGGATCTCCCTCCGAGAAATTGGAAATTACTGACCACGATCTCCGTGATATAGTGAGTCTGGCCGTCTTTTTCATAATTCCGTGTCTGAAGCCGGCCTTCGATATAGACCTGATTGCCTTTGGACAGATATTTTTCCAGGATTTCAGCCGGTTTTCCAAATGCCACCACCCGGTGCCACTCGGTTTTTTCCTGCTTTTCCCCGGTATTTTTATCTGTCCACTGTTCACTGGTGGCAATTGAAAAATTCACCACAGCCATGCCTTGCTGGGAATACCTGATTTCCGGGTCACGCCCCAGATTCCCGATGAGCATCACCTTGTTTAAACCCGCCATTGTCGACTCCTTTTTCTCAAGGTTGATATTAAATTGTATATATGCACATATCATGGCTGGATTGTCAATTCCCTAGTTCCGAACTTTGCTGCGATGCATTGATGCGACCATGAACGCAAAAATCGCAAAATCGCTACCAGCCTGTTGCAGGCAGGATGGTTTCAAAAATGTATGTATCCCATCATATCGGGATCACGAAGTGATTATCTTCTTCATATCAAATGGTATGAAGATTGCTATGTATCCATATGAAACCTAATATTGTAACCCGGCAGGCCGAAAGGGTCATGACACATTATAAAACGGCCAATCAAGAAGGAACCCAATATGACAAAAGACACAGCCAAACAAGGTCAGATTGCTGAGCGGATGCCGGACCGGATCCGGATGAACAGGCCAGACAGTCTCTGGAAAAAATTAAAACATAAATTTATCATCATGAGTGGCAAGGGCGGGGTGGGAAAGACAAGTGTGTCCGTAAATCTGGCACTGGCTTTGGCCCAAAAAGGATATCAGGTCGGATTGATGGATGTGGATCTCCACGGCCCGGACATTCCCCACATGATGGGATTGTCCGGCATGCTCACAACAGACAACACCCGGAAAATGGTACCGATTTCCTATTCAGACCATCTCAAAATCATATCAATGGAATCATTGATGCCCAACAGAGATGAGGCCGTGATCTGGCGGGGTCCTGTCAAACACAGTGCCATCCGTCAGTTCATTGGTGATGTCAACTGGGGAAATCTGGATTTTTTGATCATTGATTCTCCTCCGGGAACCGGGGATGAACCCCTGACCGTGGCCCAGCTGATCCCGGAGGCCAAAGCCGTGATCGTGACCACCCCCAGGAGGTGGCGCTGTCAGATATCCGGAAATCCATCAGTTTCTGTAAAAATGTCCGGATGGAAATCTTTGGCATCATCGAAAACATGAGCGGATTTACCTGCCCCCATTGTGGAGAGATGGTGGACCTTTTCGGCACGGGCGGAGGAAAAAAACCGCACAGAACTATGGCATCCCCTTCCTGGGAAAAATTGCCTTTGATCCGGAAATGGTCCAATGCGGTGATAGCGGCATGGCGTTTCAGCAGAAATTCACCCAATCACCCATTACGCTGCATTTCAGGAAATTGCCGGCAAAATGGCAGGATAACTTAATCGCTCTGATATCAACCTGATGAAAATAACCAAGGGAGGACGTATGAAAATAGCTGTCAGTGCCTCAGGCCAGGATCTGGATGCGCAGATCGATCAACGGTTCGGCCGGTGTGAATATTTTTTGATTGTGGAAGCCGATACCATGGAAACTCAGGCGTTTCCCAATGACAACCGAAACCAGACCAGTGGCGCCGGTGTTCAGGCGGCCGGATTTGTGATCAACAAGGGGGCCCAGGCCGTTTTGACCGGCAGCTGCGGCCCCAAAGCCATGGATGTGTTCAACGCTCAGGACATTCCCGTGCACACGGGTCACGCAGGCAGTATCCGCCAGGCCGTGGAAGCTTTTAAACGCGGCAAGCCGGAGACATCCGGATCTTCAACCGCAGGCCGGAACACCCCAGCCCCGTCATCCGGTCCGGGAACCGGCGGAGGTGGACGTGGGATGGGCGGCGGTGGCGGTCAGGGGATGGGCGGCGGCGGAGGCCGTGGCGGTGGATGCGGCAGGGGCATGGGCGGCGGCGGATGCGGCAGGCGAAACCGGTGAATTCAGATGCCCTCAGCCAGTATTTCATTAACGGCGGCATCCAGGTCGTCACTGTCGATCAAATGAGCCTGGATGCCCCCGTTTGCCATGACATATCCCGGCCCCTTGTGGGACACATCCTCTTTCATTCCCACATGATCGACACCGGCCTGGACCAGCCATTCCGCCACCCGGATTCCTTTGGCGGTTTCCGTGGTTGAATGGGGGTTTTTCAGGATGTCTGTTTTCTGAACTGCCTGGCCCGTGCGCTGTACAAAAACCACGGCAAACCAGGGAGCTTCTCCGAAATGCGCACTGATCTGTCCGTTTTCATCCGCCAATGGTAGTGCGATCCGGACATTATCTTTTTTCCGGGGCTCGTATAGAATCGAAATTTTTTCAATATGGGGGATCTGTTTCCTGATCCGGGCTTCCAGGTGCCGGCCGACCTGATGGGCTGTCTCAAGATCCTGAGTTTTGACCGTGACTTCAGCATGAATAAACCGAAATCGTCCGGCATTCCGGCCGGACAATTCGATGATCCGGTCCACCTGCGGGTCATTTTTAATAATTGCCTGAATCCGGTCCAGGGTGGCAAATCAATGGAAGCATCCAGCAGCACCCGCATACCGTCGGACAAAAGATCCCACCCGGCCCGGACAATAAACACCAGGATCAGACAGGCCCCATCTGGTCGATAGTGACCCCGCGGATCTGCCAGTCCACTTCCAGATATCCCAGTAGTGCCGCCACCAGCACCACCAGGGAAGACAGCACATCCACCTGGCGGTGACGGCCTTCGGCGTTTAATGTGGGAGAATGGGTCCGACGGCCGACACGAATGGCATACCGCCCGAACAAAAAGATCATCAGCGTGGATGCCGCCAGCAGCCAGAGATAGGGCAGCGGAATCTGAGGGGCCTGTTTTTGTCCGGAAAAAACCTGAACGACAATTTCATACCCGGCAATGAAAATAAATATGGCAATCAGCACCGAGGCCACATTTTCCAGTTTATACAGCCCCAAAGGGAAGGCCCGGGTTTTCTTGGTGGACAGTTTGACACCGCCGTAAATCACAGACGATGCAATGGCATCCGTACCGGAGTCGATGGCACTGGTCATGATGGCCAGGCTGCCGGACGTCACCGCCAGAAAACCTTTCATCGCCGCTAAAAACAAGTTCAATACAAAGGCATAACCCGCCACCCGGCAGACCTGGGCGGTGTCATCATGACCTTCGGCAGGGTCAGGCGTGCTAATATCCATCGTGTTGCGGCTCATGTGGAAATCAGCCCGATATTTCCAAAAATCCCGGCAAAGGCCCCGTACACCAGGCGCCTGAAAGGGGCATGATTTCTCTGGAAAAAGCTGCCACTGCCAGGAGAAACAGGCCGCCCAGGAACTCGGAAGCCAGCACCACATTCAGGACATTTCCCTTACGGGACGACATCTCACCGCTGAAATCCCCGGCCCCCCAGGCCGCAGCACTGCCGATGCCGCAGGCTATTGCCAGGAGTTCCGTGCTAATCACCGATCAGATACCCGCCGTCTCTGGATTCACTCTCTTTCTTCAACAACGTAAACTTGGGCTTCTGGATCACTTCCTTATCATCCGGTACAAGATCAGGAGGATGACCGCTCCACCGGTCGCCAGAAAAAAAACTGCCAAGATTAAATCCGGTCACGGTACCAAGGCCCAGACGGGATCCGATGAATCCACCGACAAACGCACCGGCAATCCCCAGTAAGATGGTCACGATAATTCCACCAGGATCTTTGCCCGGCATGATGAACTTTGCGATGATCCCGACAATCAACCCCAGGATAATCCAGGATAAAATACCCATTTGACATTTCCTTATGCTATTATTGTAATTCGTTTCACTATGCCTGACAATTCAGTCAATCAGGCTGGGTTTTCTCACACACCTGACATATCTTTATACGCTCTTTAAACCAGAGTTGCAATTACTTGTTTGCTACTTTCTAATCGACCTTCGGATTGATTGACATTTTCTTTAGGGCGTGTTTTTATCAATGCGATGGAAAATGACATACTCAGAAACTGGTTTGATCAGTATGTAACAGAATTCACGGCAGCAGAGGACACGGCCTCGGATGTGGTAACAAACATCCGACTGAAAAGAGACCATTCAGAACGGGTGGTCAAGGAAATTATGTGGCTGGCGGATCAGCTGAATCTGGATGACCAGGCCCGAAAACTGGCAGGAATCATGGCCCTGTTTCACGATATCGGCAGATTTGAGCAGTATGCCCGGCACCGAACCTTTGTAGACTGCAGGTCGGAGGACCATGCCGAACTGGGGGTCCGGATCCTGCAGCAGCACCGAGTGCTGGGCAGTCTGCCCCCTGAGCGGGCCGGCCTGATATGCCGGGTGATCGCCTATCACAACCGGGCTGCCCTGCCGGAGGACGACACTGGAGAATGTCTGTTTTACACCCGGCTGCTGCGGGATGCGGACAAGCTCGATATCTGGCGGGTGCTCATCGACCATTACCAGCACCGGAACCGGAACGGCAACCCGGCTGTGGAACTAGGCCTGCCAGACACCCCCGGCATCTCAGGCAGGGTTTACGAGCATGTAGTCAACGCTCAGATCGTGGAGGCCCGGGACATCAGAAACCTGAACGATTTCAAACTGCTCCAGATCGGGTGGGTATTTGACATCAACTTTACGCCGGCCCTGCAGCAGGTCAAAGACCGCGGCTACATCGAATCCCTCTGTCAGGCCCTGCCGCCCTCCGACCGGGTGACACGCATTCAACAGGCCGTGGAAGCCTGGTTTGACAGAAAACTGCCAGTCAGCTCAGCCAATTCAGCCCGCCCGGTTTTCACGCGTCACTCGTGCAATTCACTGAAAGTCAACCGAAAGGAATATTGATTTTCAGAGGGAAAATCAAAGAAGAACGGTTACTCTGCCTCAGGGTAGGCAAGCATTGGGTCGACTTTGTATGTCCAGGGAAGTCCCTCATTTTTCCACCCCCCCAGCATCCGCTTTCCGTCAAAGGCACTGTCCTCGTTTTTCACTTTATCCCCTTCAAATCCCCCCATCATGTTGTAAATTTTATCTATCGGCCACCGGGCCTCGGAAGCTGCCAGGGTCGCGGCATCACAGGAACGTCCGCCGCTTCGGCACATAAAAATCAGGGTGTCGGTGTCAGGATTGAACCTCTTTCTGAGATCTTGCGAAAAACGCTCATTCAATGCCATCCCATATCCTTTACTGGTATGTTTGCCTGTCCAGAACCGAACAGGCATATGATAGGCAATCGTTGGATGACCGACCAGGACATACTCCGGCCTTGACCGGACATCTACAATATACACGTTCGCCTGAGACACCGCCATCCGGTAAGCCTGGGAGGGCGTGACATCGCCCCCTTTATGTCCTTGATTTTTCACCGGATAGGTCAAAGTGACATCTCCCGCATACCCGAATGCTGCCACGAAAGTGACCATCAAAACAACTGCCATACTGAGACAAGTACTCTTTTTCATCCTTTACCTCCTGTCATGATGCTTGTTCATAAGACCAACTCCCTTTTCTAACCCCAAACAATGTCTCGATACACGTCCGGATCCGTACCCTTCCCATGAGGTGTCCTGAAGCAGTATCCAGCCATTTTCCCGTGCTTTGAGTTTTGCATGCCTCACGCTTTCATCATAGTTTTGCCCTGTAACGGATGCGTCAGCCCCATATTTTCTGATGGCTTCCAGCCTGATCGAAGAAGCCCCTTTTGGCAGATAAACCACCGCTTTGCAGCCAAACTATTTCGCTGCCCAAGCAACCGCTCTTCCATGATTGCCGTCCGTTGCCGCCACAAAAGAGAGGTGACCATAGGCGGATTTTTGAGCAATAATATTCGGGTAGGTTAATTCATCATCGCCTAATCCGATCACCTCGCCCAGACATTTTGCCATGGCATCGCTCGCGCCCAGAACCTTGAACGCCTTTAAATCAAAGCGATGACTTTCATCTTTAATCAACACCTGGCTGATTCCCAAATAACCGGCCAGCCCCGACAGGCGCTTCAGCGGGCTGGGCCTGTAACCAGGAAGACTGCGATGGAAATCATACACATGACGGACGGTTTCTTTATTTATAAAATTAAACAAATCAGTCCCAGGTACTTCGGACCGATCATTGAGCTGACAGGAAATGACATCTTTATTCATGGGCGCATTCCAACATATTTATTTTTTGCATTATTTTGTCAATTCTGGCTGTATGCCTGATTAGGAACATCACCGGTGGCATCCGGTGCAGATTGCTGGTTGAACGCATCAGGCTCTGCCGGAGCCTGCATGTATCTGATCATTTCAGCAGGGGTATCCGCCCGCAAAACCACCTCTTTATGGGAAATTTTCAGAAACCCTTCCTGCTGGGCCTTGTCCAGAAGGGCATCCAGGGGGGCGTAATAATTGTTCACATTCAGAAGCCCAAACGGTTTGGTATGGAATCCTAACAGGGACAGGGTGTAAATTTCAAAAAATTCTTCAAACGTGCCGATCCCTCCCGGCAGGGCCACAAAACCGTCAGACAGTTCCACCATCAGCCTTTTCCTTTCAAGCATGGTGGGCACCACATGCAGCTGCGTCAGTCCGGGATGGAAAATTTCCTTGTCCCGCAGCGCCTGCACTGTCACGCCGACCACCCGGCCGCCCGCCGCCAGGGCGCTGTCTGCCAGCAGTTTCATTAGGCCTGTGTTCGACCCGCCGTATACACATGCCAGCCCGTGTGCGGCCAGCTGTCTGCCCATTTCTTCAGCAGCTTTGGCATATACCGGGTCAGCACCTGGGCTGGAACCTAAAAAACACAGATAGCATCCATCATTGTCTCAGCTGCCTCCGGTTCTCCAGATGACTCCAAAGACAACTCACGTCGTCTTAACAAGTTTTAAAGGGTTTCCCGCATCTTTTTAACGGTAGCGATTTCCAGGTACGGGTCGCCCAGGCTCAGTTTGCCCTCACACATGCTGGCCCCCAGATCTTTGTTAATCACCTCCGCACAATCACATGAAGGGGCTTCTCCCAGTCCTGTGATGCCTTCATCTGTTTCCACCTCAATAACCACCTTGGATGTTCCGGGATACAATCCCACTGACCAAAAACAAGGGATATCCATAGGGACGTTCACCGGTGTCGCTTTGATGGAAGTGATTTTCATTAGACCCATTCTTTCTTTTACGTCATTGTTACCTTAAGAAATCCCATTACAGGCCTTTTGTATCATGCGGTTTGTCCGTCATCAAGTTTCTTGTTTGAATGACGTAGGATATCCCTTGATCTTAATACTAGTCATCCCTGTTGTCAGCACTTTTTTACCTGGCGGAACGGATTCGGCCATCCCATCTGGTCAGGTTCCTTTTTTGTTAAGCATCTCTTTGTAAAATATTCTTATATATCTGACACTGGACAATATCAGGGCCAAACCGATACCGATGTACAAGATTGCCAGTTCCCTTTTCGGAATCATGGAATAACGTAGCACTCCTCCCATGATCACCATAACTGCGACAATCAAATAACTCTTCCAGGGGATAAAGGCAAACAAACACCTCACTCCATTCATTTGATGGATTCGCTTCAGGTTTTTATCGACGATCTTTAAAAAACCCAAATGGTGGACCAACAGGGCCAGCAATACACCGGCGCCCGCATACAGATAAATGTCTGTGACAGATTCCGCTGTCAGCCATGAATAAGCCAACGTCAAAAGCATGGTGCCCACACAAATCCAGACGATCCCTGCAAAAAATATCAGAAACGTATTTTTTACGGCAGGTTTATATTTGTCAATATTTCTCACAGTGATTTCACTTTTTTGTGTTGTTGTCGCATTTGATATTGTTGTATTTGTATGTTTGTGTGGTAGGGTATGGTGGTATGGGTCGGGCCACGCTAACGGTTTTAAATATCAGAAAATATATTCCATTCACAATCGTTTTTTAGCACAACTTTTCGATTACAGATTATAGAGCATTATAGAGCACTGTAATCACAGGATTTATCATTTATCCGCCCTGTGTTATGGCACTACTTTTGTTCAAAATTGTTTTAATCACCTGACCGGGGTTTAAACCTATCTCCAAAGCTTTATAAATTTCTTGTTGTCTGGGTTCGGGCCGTGTCCATTTTCTGATATGGACGGTTTG